>Ga0310694_10002123_pt1 | contig 20898 bp, 9 predicted proteins | sample 174DNAGHGhighgp2_FD_203884 | JGI IMG/M metagenome (GOLD analysis project Ga0310694, IMG submission 203884) | Sheep rumen microbial communities from Palmerston North, Manawatu-Wanganui, New Zealand - 1742 DNA GHGhigh gp2 (v2) (version 2) | ecosystem: Host-associated > Mammals > Digestive system >... | reverse complement strand
TTATCTACCACCGGCTGGGCGACAACGAGAAAGCCTATCAGTACATGGTGCTGTATAAGCACATCTCAGACTCCATCACCCATGCCTCGCACAACAGCTCCCTGGCCAGCCTGTATCTGCGGATGAACAACGACCACCTGCGGTTAGAGCAGGAGAGACTGATCAACAAAAACGTCCACCTGCGCTACCGTTTCTATATAGCCGCAGCCACCATCTTAATCATGCTGCTGCTGTTCTTCATCTACAAGCGACGCAAGTTTATCAAGATGCTGAAACACCGCAACACCATGCTCGATTACGGCAGGAAGGGCGCCGAGAGGGCCTTGAAGGACATCAACGAGCTGTCGTACTACGAGAGCAAGGCCAACCTGCCGCTCAACATGCCGGTGAGGGTCAACAAGCTTTGCGACCACCTGGCCAACGTCACCCAGGACCATTGCAACAAGAAGGTGAGCACGGTATTCCAGACCGACCTTGCCGACGATTTCGAGATAGCCACCAACGCACAGGCCTTGGAGAAGCTGCTCCTGCACCTGCTCAACTCCTCGTCAACCTACACCGTCAAGGGCATCATCCTGCTGAAGTGTACCAAGTCAGGCGACATGATCATGTTCAGCGTCACCGATACCAGCAAGGTGCTTGACAGCACAGCACAGCAACGGACATCGGCCGTGTTTGCCGAGCAAGAAGACACCACCCGCGACATCAGCATGAACTTCAACATCTGCCAGTCTATCAGCCGCCTGCTACACGGACGCATCTGGCACGACACCACATACACCGACGGCACACGCTTCTGCTTCGAGATTCCCCAAGGCTCGGAGACAGCCCGCCACGCCACAGCCGGCAAACCTAACCACGCATCATAACACCCCATCAGAATGGAGAAGGAAAAAACATACATAGCCAGACGGATTACAGGAAGACTATTGCTCTGGGCAGCAATAGCCATCCTGGCCCTGGCATACATATTCATTCACTTTGAAAGTATCTCAATACGGGAATTCTATGCTGAGATATACCGCAGCAAGATGCTCACCACCAACGAGTACATGCGCCGCGTTACCTCCGACGTCTACGTGGCAGTGACCAACAACATCTACTATCTGGAACACTCGCTCGACAACCCCGACGGCCACAAGCTCACCATGGAGCGCATTGTAAAAAGCGGTACGCGCGTGCGCAGCTGCGGCATCAGTTTCATCAAAGACTACTACTATCCGCAAAAAGAGAGCCACTTCTGCCCCTTTGCCTGGCGAAACGTCGCAAACCCCGACATCGTCTATTCCCAGGACATGGGCGACGCCGACCTTGACTATTTCAACGCCGACTGGTTTCTCGACATTATCAAGAGCGACTCGGCACAGTGGTCAGAGCCGTTCTATGACGGCTACGACGAGCAGACAAGCCTCTCGGCCTACATGGTGCCCATCCACGACCAGCAAGGGCGCGTCGTGGCCGTACTGGGAGCCGACATCTCGCTCGACTGGCTCGCCGGCAAGCTGATTGAGGCCGACAGCACCATCAACAAGGAACCGATGCTCATGGCAAGCCTGTTCAATATCAAGCCTCACAGCTTTCTCATCAACCACGACGGAACCTTCCTCACCCACTCAGATGAAGGAAACATCATGAAAGGCAACTTCTACAGCCAGCTGGCATCGTGCGACGGCAGCGATATTGAAACACTCATAGGCAACATACGCGCCGGCAAAGAGCCGGAGGGCAACGGCACCCCGCGCTACATGGTCAACGGCGAGGAGTGCTTCCTGTTCTACACACCCGTGAAATACACCAAATGGATGATGGTCTCAGTGCTGCCATGCCGTGCCATCGACACGCTGGGATACATCCATGCAGGCACGACACTGCTCATCTGCCTGCTGGCCATCCTGCTCATCGTTACCGTGGCCTATTACGCCATCAAGGGCGCCACGGCACCCATGAGGCAACTGACCCGGATAACAGACGACATTGCGAAAGGCCAGTTTGACACACCCCTGCCCGAGCTGAAGCACAACGACGAGGTAGGGCGGCTGCGCGACTCAATCCAAGAAATGCAATTCACACTTTCTAACTATGCAGACAACTCAAGAAACTAAAAAAATGCCAGCAAAAACCAGGCGCCGCATACTGCTCACGGTGCTTGCGGTGCTGACAGCCATGGGAGCACTGACCATGTTCACACTGTACCAGGCCATCCAGGCCGAGGCCTATTCGCGCTACACAGGCATCAAGAACATGGCGACAGAGAAGATTGCCAAGATTATCAGGGGAACAGAGATTAACGCCAACAACGTCTTCGAGGAAGTGAGCACACACCTCGACACCCCGGAGAATGTCATCATCGCCCTGAAGAGCAAGGTGAACATGAACCTCGACGTGCGCGGCTACTTCGCCGCCTTCACGCCTAACTACTACCCGGAGAAAGGCACATGGTTCGAACCCTACATCTACCAGCCCGAATACGGCGGCTTCGACTACCGGCAGGTAGGCTCGGCACGCCATAACTACACCAAGTCGCCGTGGTACATCCAGGCAGAAGAAAGCAGCAAGAGCTTCTGGTCAGAGCCTTATTATTATTACGACGGTACCAGCATGAGCGGCCACTACGTCTCGTTTGTCAAGCCCATCTACGACTCCAAGGGCAATCTGGCCTGTGTCTGCGGTGCCGACATGAAGTTTGAGTGGCTGGCCAAAGAACTGAAGTGGGTCGACGAAAGCAGCATGAACAACAAGTTCCTGAACAGGTATCAGATGTTTGATGCACCTGATTTCTATACCGTCATCCTCAACCGCGACGGTGCCTGCATTGCCCACCCGGATGGCAAGGAAATCAACGTTACTGATAAAGAGATGCTCGCCAACCTGCAGAAGAAGAAGGACGGAATGGCCACCATGGACATCGACGGCAAGTCGTGCGTCGTCTACTACGGCCCCATAGAGTTCGTCGACTGGTCGGTGGCCGCCATCGTGCCTCGTAACGACATTCTGAAACCCCTGTTCCCCTTGGCAGCCATGTCCCTGCTGATGGTTGCGGCAGGCATGATAATTGTTTGGTTCGTATGCAAAAGATAGTCAGAAAAATATTCTCAGCGCCTTCCATCAAGCTCAACTCGCTGGTGGTCCTGGAGATTGTCATGCTGCTCGTCGTCTCCCTCGGCGCACTGTTCATCTTCACCCGCAGGGCGCTTGTAGAGGAATCGAAGATGGATGCCGTGCAGCGACTGGAAGGCACCGTGCAGAACGTTGACAACATCCTCATGAGCATAGAGCAGGCGGCAGGCAACATCTATTTCCACCTGGTGGAGCATCTCGACCAGCCCGACCACATGGCAACATTATGCCGCCGGCTCATTGAGAGCAACGCCAACATTGAAAGTGCCGTCATAGCCTTCAAGCCCAACTACTACCCCGACCGCGAGCTGTTCATCACCTATATACACCGCAAGAAATACAACTCGCCGGAGCTGGTCTCGTCAGACAACCCCATCAACTATCCATACACCAAGAAGCAATGGTTTACAGAGACCATGCGCACCTGCCGCCCGGCATGGATGGACCCCGGGCATAACAACGAGCACGGCCTGGAGCCTATCATCACCTTCTGCCTGCCCATACGCGACCACAGCCAGGAATGCGTAGGCGTCATCGCCGTGGGCCTGTCCATCAACCTGCTCTCACAGATTGTGCTCGAGACCAAGCCCTCGCCCAACAGCTACAGCGTGCTGCTGGCTAACGACGGCTCCTACATCATACACCCCAACCACAAGAAACTGGCAGGCAAGAACGTGTTCACCGAACCCGACGTCAGCGAAGACCCCTCGGCAGTAGAGGCCGCCAAGACGATGCTGAAAGGCGAAACCGGCGACATGTCGTTCCACATGAACGGCTATAACTGGTATCTGTTCTACAAACCCTTTGTGCGCAACAGCCTTCCAGGCCGCTCGATGGAGGAGCTCAAATGGCACATAGCCACCATATATCCCTTTGAAGACATCTTCGGCGAATACTACCACCTGGTGCTGCATGTCCTGGGAATAGTCGTCATCGCCCTGTTCGTGTTCTACCTGCTCTGCCGCACAGCCATTCGCAAGCAGCTCAAGCCACTGATGTACCTCACGGAATCGGCAGAACGCATTGCCGACGGCCACTACGACGAAAACATCCCTAACGTCAACCGCGACGACGAGGTAGGCGTGTTCTACAAGCATTTCCAAATCATGCAGAAAGAACTTGAGAAAAACATTGCAACGCAGGAAGAGCGCAAAACCGTCCAGAACCAGCGCCATGAGGAGCTGGAGAAACACTACCGGCAAATCATGGACGAAGACCAGATGAAGACCACTTTCCTGCATAGCGTCACCAACCGTATGATAGCCCCCTCAAAAGCCATCTTAGACAGCGTCATGAAACTCTGCGACAACTACCAGACCATGACCGTGAAGGAGGCTGAAAAAGAGACAGAGAACATCAAGCAGCAAAGTGATGCCATCATGAAACAACTCGTCAAGATTTCATATAACGAGACAGGAAAGGAGGACAACCATGAGTGAATTAGTAGTACGCCGCACCCTGGCCAAACGGCTCACACGCACCATTCTGACACTGGCCGTACCCCTCTTCATACTGGCCTTGGGCGTTTTCTATCAGCATGCACGCACGCTGCTGCACAAAGAGGCTATTGAACGTGAGCATACCATCCTCAGCACCACAGAGCAGCTCGTTGAAAACTATCTCACCGCCATAGAGACAGCCGCCCATTCAAACGTGTGGATGCTCGAAGAGAACTTCACGCCCGACTCCATACCCACACTGGCCCACCGCCTGGTAAGGCTCAACGGCAGCGTGCTCAGCTGTTCGGTAGCCACCGAGCCAGATGTGTTTCCCGGCTACAGCAGGTTTTCGGTCTATTCCGTACACGATGGCGACACCATCATCACAGCCCTCGAGCCAGAGTTTGAGTATTTCCAGAAAAACTGGTACAAAAAACCCATGCAGACGGGACGCCCCTGCTGGATTAACCCGTTCAGCGACTTCAACGAAGGCGTCATCAACCATCACGATGCCGTAGGCTCCTACTGCATACCGCTGCGCCCCCACGGCAACCGCATTGAAGGTGTGCTCTCCGTCGACTTCTCCTTCCAAGTGCTTCGCCAGACTATCCTTGCAACCCATCACCCCTACCCCAGTTCCTACTTTATGCTGCTGGGACCGGTGGGAGGCTATCTCATACATCCTGAGAGCAGCCTGCTTTTCAAGAAGACCATCTTCACGGCCACCGACTCCGTTGAGCACCCTGACATCATAGCTCTTGGGCGGGAAATGACAAGCGGCAAGTACGGCTCCATGCATGCTGACATTGACGGCGTACACTGCCACGTCACCTATATGCCCGTCTATAACACCGGATGGAGCCTGGCCCTGGTGTGCCATGACGACGACGTCCTGGCCGACTACAACCACCTGACCATCCTCATGATTGTCTTCGTCTTCATCGGCATGCTCTTCATCGCATGGATAACGCAAAGAGTCGTCCAGCGCAACATACAGCCACTGAACGAACTGATGGACGTGACAAAGAAGGTGGCCGACGGCCAATTCCACGCAGAGATACCGCCCACCGACCACAAGGATGTGATAGGTAAGTTGCAGAACGCCTTCCGGAACATGCAACAGGCTATCGTCACCAAGTTGAGCGAGATGAAGTTTACCGAAATAGAAATCAACGAGGGAAACGCCGAACTGGAACGCGTCCTGCCCCTGGCCCGGGAAGCATCCATGCGCAAGCAGGTCTTCCTGCAGAAGGTATGGAACCAGATCAGCATGCCGCTGAACATCATCAGCGGACTGACTCAAGTGCTACAGGACCACTTCGCAGCCCGCGACAAGAGCCTGTCGGCCAAAGAGCCGCTTCAGAGCGAAGAGATGACCAACATCACCAAGACCATGAAGCATCACGCCGTTCACCTGCACCGCATGGCACTGATGCTCTACGACAGCTCCGAAACCGGTGCCGACGACGACTCACGCTACAAAAGGAAAGACCGCATATCGTGCAACGAAATGGCCCGCCACTGCATCAGTATCACAGAGAAGCTAGGTATAGCCAGCAACATCCGTTTCGACACAGAATTGCCCGACGACTGTTACCTCACGACCAACAGCCACTACTTAGAGTACACCATCCGTGAGCTGTTATACAACTCGGCTAAGTTCTCCGACGCGCAGCACATCTCACTGTGGCTGACACAGACCGACACCCACGTATGCTTTGTCGTTGAGGACATAGGCCCGGGCCTGCCTGAGAAATCCGAAGAGATGATTTTCGTGCCGTTCACAAAAGTCAACGACCTTTCTGAAGGACTGGGCCTTGGCCTGCCGCTCTGCAAGAGCCATATAGAAAAACTCGGCGGCTACGTCACCTACGATGCAACCTACAAGGAGGGTTGCCGTATCGTTATTGAACTACCTAAAGAATAAAAACAAGTAGCACCTCTAACATCGGGCCTCCTGGAAATTAACCAGTTTAGTGCCAAATGTTAGAGGTGCTACTTTTTTTCCCCTATTACTTGAACGGCAGGTACCAGTTCTCGGGGTTAGTCAGATCCTTTTGCGGGTTCTTGAAAGCCAGCTTGCGAGCCAGCCACAGGCTGCCGAAGTTGCTGCCGTAAAGCCCGGCCTCGTTCTTATGGCGGGCCAGACGGCAGAGGTCGGCAAAGCGGTTGCCCTCAAAGGCCAGCTCCAGGGCATACTCGTCGCAGAGCAAATCCTCAATGGCATTGATGGTGTCCTGCTTCGTCGTACCCATGGCCACCCCCTCAGTAGCGGCAATCTCCCTCATCTTCTTGCCAATCACAACGTTATAGGAGTAGGGCGACTTGTTCTGCGTATAAGTGGCCCTGGCCAAATCACTGGCGGCCTTGCCTGCACCGTGACAGTGGATGCCACAGGCTCTTTCCATCGGGAAGCGAGTGAGGAACGAGTCCTTCAGCAGCGGGTACTCATTGCGCAGCAGCGACTTCGTATCCTCCGTCATGTAAGGAGCACCGTCAGAAGCACCCTCGGGGCGTACCAGTGCCTCGCTGATACCGTCCTTCAAGATGGCGAAGGCTGCATCGCACATACCTAAGCGGTTGAAGGCCTCAGCCAGGCGGAGTAGCACTGTGCTGTTGCGGTAAAGCACAATATTGGCATAGTCGTACTTCTTAATCCATGTCAGGTCGGTATCGTCAATGCTCTGCTGGTCGATGACGCTCCTCAGACGCATGTCGCCGCCACGGCAGCTACGAATACTGTCATACTTGTTACCCGTTCCATAGTTGACATAGTAATAGTACTCGGTAGAGTCAGACAGAGAGTTGAGCGTAGCCGACGGCACCAGTTGGATATTGGTGACGAGTGGCAGACGCGACCCGGTACGGCGATAGCCTGATGCCTCGTCAGGGGTAGCATAGTAATCAGCACCGAAGATGAGGGGCAGGTTGGTGATAGGTCCGTTCTGTGCAGAGACAGCCATGGGAATATAGGTAATGATGTCCGACACGGTGTTGGCGGCAAAGATACCTGACCATGCAGGCATATTGATGTCGAGGACATCACGCTGGTTAGGCAGATCACTGTCGCTGTTACCGCCAAATAAACTCGTTGAGTTCTTCGACCGCATGGGTGCAGCAAAATACGAGCCGGTGCTAGTCTCTGGAGCAACTGTTGTCAAGTAGGTAATGAAATGAGAAGCGGCACGACCGTAGTTGCCTACCTCCAGATACATATCGCCCAACACCACGTCAACAGGAATGAAGCAATAACTGGGACGAATGGTCTTGTTCTGGCTCCAGTTGGTGTTGCCAATATTCAAGTTGCCCGAATAGACGGAAGGAACAGTAAAGCCGGTGTACTTCTCAAGGTCAGGAGCTAACTCTGATACGATGCCATTGATATCAAGTTCCGGATAGTTACCGTTGTCAATCTGCGAAATCTGTGTCAGCGGCTCAGTGAAGAAGGGCACCTTGCCGTAGTTACGTGCCAGCTGCATATAGGCCCAGGCACGGATGGCCTTAACGGCAGCATACTCATTGATAACCACATTGGTGGCACCAGTGTAAAGTTCCGTATTACGGTGGGCGATATAATAGTTACAGTTGTTGATGACACGGTAATAGACATAGGCCGAATCATACTTGTTAGCCGTCGTGGCCGAGAAGTCGGCCAGCTGACGCAGGTAACTGTCACTGCTGGTAGTCAGTTCTACCAGGTCGCCGCGCACCTCTCCCTGCAACACATACTGGTCGGCCAGCTGCTGCATGGCCTGGAAGATGCCGAAGGCATAGGCCAGCGAGTCGGTCTTTTCGCCCAGCTCCGGGTCAAATATCTGCCGCGAGCTCTCTGTTTCAAGCATGTCCGAGCAGGACACCGAACCACAGATCACGCAGATTGCACAGATAAAACTATATAACTTTTTCATAATCATCTTGTTCATTTAGAGGTTAATCTTTAAGCCTAACATCACGCTGCGGCTGTGAGCCAGCATACCGGCATCAATGCCCTGATAGAGCACGCCATTACCCAGAGAGAATTCGGGATCGCTGCCCAAATACTTCGTAACCGTAAACAGATTCTGACCCTCAGCCCACACCGAGAAGCCCTGGAGCCAGTTGGTCCACGACTCAGGAACGGGCACACGGTAGGTCAGCCTGACGGTCTTCAAGCGCAGGTAAGAGCCATCTTCTATCCAGCGGTCGCTGAAGCGGTTGTTGCCCATGGGGTCGCCATAGACGGCACGCGGCATACTGGCCTGCTGGCCCTCATAGCGCCAGCGGTCAAGCTCGGCCACCTGTTGGTTGTAGAAGTTGCTGCCCGAGTTAAGCACCATGCGCTGGTAGTTGAACACATCGTTGCCCAGCGAGTAGTTGAAACCCACGTTCAGCGTCAGGTTCTTGTAGTTGACAGTGGTAAAGATGTTGCCGTAAATGTCGGGATTGGGATCGCCGATAACGGTCTTGTCAGCCTCGTCAATCTTACCGTTGTTGTCAAGATCCATAAAGTGCATATCGCCAGCCTTGAACGGAATGGCATTGCCAGCATTGTCTTCCATGTAGAGGTACTGTCCGTTACCGGCAGCAAGGGCGGCATTGTCATCGGCCAGAACGCCCAGCGTCTTGTAGCCATAGAACAGTCCGACGGGATTGCCTACCGCCGTCAGGATGTTGTTGTCGCCATAGACAGAGCTGGTATAGTTGCCGTCGGGCAGCTCCGTCACCTGGTTCTTGTAGTGTCCTACAGAAGCGCCAACCTCCATGTTCCAATCCTTGCAGACCACAGGCTTGAAGGTTATAGAGGCCTCAAAGCCCTCATTCTTGAGTTTGCCGCCGTTGCTCCAGTAGCGGTTGATACCGCCAATGGGGTTCGAGAACGACTTCAGCGTCAGCAGGTTGTCGGTCTTATGCAGGAAGTAGTCAAACTTCACGCCAATGCGGTTGTCCACGAGATAGGACTCCAGACCGATGTTCAACTTCTTCGTAGACTCCCACTGAATCTTGTCGTTACCGATGTTTGTCAGCTGAGTACCGATAGCAGAGTTGTTGAAGCGCACGCTGGTATAGCTGGTACGGGCAGCGTAGTTGCTGATACCGTCGTTGCCGCTGATGTCGAAGCCGGCATTCAGGCGCAGATAGTTGATACCGACATGTTTGGGGAACCAGCTTTCATTGGTCAGCACCCAGCCCAGCTGCACACTGGGGAAGATAGCCCACTGCACGCCGAAGAGCTTCAACCCGTTAGCATCGCTGCCAAAGCGGCTGTTAGCCTCGCCCAGCAGTGAGACGGTAGCGAAATAGCGGTTCATGTAGTTATAGTCCACATTGCCATACCACTGTATCTGTGTCCACTCGTCGTTAGCACCTTCGATAGAGCGGAACCCGCCCCAGCCCAGCGAGGGGTTCTTGTCGCTGGTAGAAGCACTCGTCGACTGCACGCCAACGTTGTTGCTGTCATAGGAGAAGGTGTTGTAGCGTGCGCCGCCAAAGGCTGCCAGGGTGTGGGCACCATACTGGTGGTTCCAGTCAAGCTGAAGCTTGCCCACAAAGTTGTTCTCCTTTGAGAACAGCGACTGCGTCTTAGCATACACACGGCCCAGTCCGGCCAGGTTGAACGAGGGGACACCCGTCAGCGGACGGAAATAGCGCTGTGCCACACGGTTGAGCGTATAGCTGCCCATGGCCGTCACCTTCAGGCTGGGGTTAATGGTGTAGGTAGGCTCTACGCGCACATTAAAATAGGTGTCCTCCAGACGGTTCTTGTTGTTACCCGTGCCATATTCCAGGATGGCCGTGGGGTTGGCCAGCGAGTATTGTGACCCAAGCTGCGAGAAGATGTCGTCATAGTCAGACAGCAGCGTCGAGGCATTGCCGTTGTTGTCGCGCTGGTAGGGAGCCACCATCGGCGACTTGATAAGTGCCAGTGCCGTGGGCGACACGACGGTACCCTTGCTGAAGTCCTGGGGGAATCCCATGTCGAACACGTCACTGTTGGTACGCGAGATAGAGATGTCGAACTTCGTGGCCAGGTTGTACAGGATATTGATGTCGGTGTTAAAGCGCACGTTCATCCGCTCGTAGGAGTTTTTCGCTGCAGCATAGTTGGCATCCAGATAGCCTACTGACAGGTTGTACATACCGATATCGTCGCCACCCTGCACGTTGATGCTGTAGTTCTGGGTGAGCGCGGCTTCATAGACCTCGTCGCTCCAGTCGGTGTCATTGTCGTACTTGTGAGTACGGTTCCACAAACGGTTAGGGTCAGTGTTCAGATAGTGGAAGTCGATGTCCTTGCGGCTGATGCCGTCGATGGTTCCCAACATCTCGGTAGCGTAAGTACGGTACTGGGTAGCGTTCATCAGCGTCGGCAGCTTAGGCACGAAGGTGTAACCGGCCGACAGGTTGGCATCAATGCGGGTAGCCATGGAGTGACCGCGCTTCGTCTCAATGAGGATGACGCCATTGGCACCACGGGCACCATAGAGGGCGGTGGCATTCTTCAGGACGGTCACCTTCTCAATGTCGTCAGGGGCGACGTTGGCCAGCACGTTGTAGAACTGTCCGTCGTGCAGGGTCTGGCGGTCACGCTGCATGTCAATCTCAATGCCATCGACCACAACGAGCGGCTGGGCATCGGCCGTGATGCTGTTCAGACCGCGGATGAAGATAGCTGCACCGCCGTCCAAGGCTGCCGAGTGCATCACCATGCGCGCATCGGCACCCAGCTTGCTGGTCATTTCGTTGTCAACGCTTACACCAAAGTTAGTGATCTGGGCCGTTGACTTGGCCGTGTAGTCAGTACCCTTACCGTACATAGGCAGGAACTTGTCGCGAAGCATGCCAATTTCCACCTTCTGTCCGTCAACACCGGCAAGGACAGCCACCTGCTGCGGCATATACTGCGGTGTAAAGACATACAAAGCCGTTGAGAAGGCAGGTATCTTGATTTCAAAAGAACCGTCTTCCTCGGTCATGGCCGTATAACGGATATACCCCAGGGCCTGCAACTGTACACCGGCCAGAGGCTTGCCTGTAGCAAGGTCGGTCACCACACCCCTGACGACCACCGTGGGGTAGTTGTCCTGCTGTATTTTCTTCACAGGTTTCTTGATGGTGGTCTCAACCTCTTCGTCATCGAGATCGTCCTGTGCCATGACGGGAAGGGTCATCAGTCCCGATGCCATTGCGCAGAGCAGGAACCTACGCCCCACATTCTGCATAATATCTAATAGCGTACTATTCATTGTCGTTCGATTTTAAGGAATTCAGATAGTCGTCATACTCTACCGGACGCAGGATGAACCCCCAGATTCTAAACTCACGCGAATAGGGAGTGGTCTTACGTATCAGGTCGATAGCTGGGATGGGCGACGTCACACGAATATGCGGGGCAATATTCTCACTGCTGGAGGCCAGGCCCTTGTAGCAGATGGGGAAGGTGAAGGTACCCAGCTTGATGGTGTCCGCCACGTTGGTTTTCAGCGTGTCGTTCATGAAGGCTGTTGTCAGGTTCAGCGTCTTGGGGTTGTTGTCGCCGGCCTTCGCGCTGAAGTTGTAGGTCTGAATCTTGTTGCTGGCATCCGTATAGGAGAGCGAGAAGTTCATCGGCGTAATCTTATTGACACCGGCACGGCCTATCACGTAGGGAAGCACCACGCAGTAGATGTTATAGGAGCCGCTGAGCACGTCGGGCAGCGATACCATCATGTCAGGCAGACTGACATCCTTGTCATTCTCTATGAGCGCATAGCGGTAGCTCGTGTATTCCGGACCGAGGATGGCCCCCGTCGGGTCTGTCACATTCACATAGGTGACACTCGAGGCGAAGGTCTTCAGCAGGTTGTGAGTCATGAGCGACGTCAGCTGCGGGTTGAAGCTGTCCCAGGAGGGGAAGGCCAGGCTGTCCACCACGCGGGCAATGCCGTTGCTCATCACCACCGGCTCGCCCACCAGATAGCGGTCGAGAATCTCATAGGGTGTCGACAGCTTGGTACGGTTCGTCGAGACGATGGTATCCTCCATGGCCGGGTCTTTCTCCAACTCACCGAAGACGCGGGCATTGTAGGTGTTGCTGTGGCTGAACACCAGGTTGCTCAGCAGTTCCTTGCGGGCCAGCGAGTCGCTGCGGTATGCCGGATCAGCCAGCGTCACGGTCTTCTGCTTCTTGTCGCTGGCCTTGGTATATTCCGCGGGCAGTTCCACCTGTGTAGCGGCTATATACTTATAGAGCGACTTCACCCTGTTGTAGAAATCCATATAGGCCTTGTTCGTGGGCAACAGCATGGTGTAGACGCTGTCCTCGCTCTGCAGGTTGGCATTCAGGCCGCTGCGTCCGAGAATAGAGTTACTGGTCACCATGACCGAGTCGATATAGGTCTGCACGCCATTGACGATGGGACCTTTCTCACTGTTCGACACGTCGAGTGTGGTGACCTCATACCGCTTGATGTAGTTACGGATGGAGTCGATGTCGGTGGCCATGGTCAGATACTCGTAGAGGTTCGGATAGAAGGGTATCTCGCTGCCCAGGATGTGCATGATACCATTGGAGCACGGCACGTTGGCCTGCGTCACATCAACACCGGCAAACTGGTAGGAGCCATTGCCGGCAAAGGTGAACGACTTGCCGTTGAGCATCAGCACGCGCTGGTTCTCCAGGTTGCCCGATGCCACATAGTTGTACTCGGCAATGTGGTTCTTCACAAACTGTTCGAGCAACAGTGAGTCGCTCATGTCGGCATACTTCGCCATGTCGACGTTGGTGGGAGCCCAGATGGTGTAGGCCCTGGGCTGCTGCAGGTACGACTGGTAGCCCGTGCGTTCCACGAGTTCACGGAAGCTGCTCAGCTGCGAATTGCTGCTGATGTTGTCCCACAGCGTCGAGGCTGCCGACGCGGCGGGAGCCTCGGGCACCTCGTTGTAGTCGTTGAAGTCGGAGCACGATGTGGCGGCGAGCATGCCTGCCGCCATCATCGTTACACCTATATATTTATTTACTTTCATACAATTTTCAATTTTCAATTCTCAATTCTCAATTTTCAATTGATCAGTACCAGTCTTCCGAATACGTATCGTTGTCGACGACATCCACAGGTGCAAACTCCACAAAGTCGAGCTGCCACTTCAGGTCCTTGTCGTCATTGAGCACACTCTTATAGCGGAACCAGTAGTCCTGGCTCTGCTTCATATTCAGGCGTCCCAGCACACGGCGCAGGCCGGCGTTACGGGTGCCGCGCCGCATGTTATACTCCAGCGCCCACACGCCGCTCTTCTCGGTGGCATTGTTCTCGGCATGGTCTTTGAAGCTGTACGGGCCACGCATGTAGCCACGGTTGTGCAGAGCCACGTCGGTAGACACGCCCTGGTCGTCCTCCACGGTGAAGTCTGTCCAGCCGATACGCGGGTCGTCTTTCAGAATGCGGGCGTCAAGAGGAATGCCCATGGCCACCATCGACGACAGCGTAGGTGCCGTTCCCATGTAGAACTGCATCATGCCGCCGTGGTCCATCGGTGCGTAGTAGAGGCGCATCTCGTAGGTTCCCGTCGGCAGCGGCGGCATCTTGATGGCCAGGTCATACTTGCCCCAGCCCTGGAAGGCGTCAGCCTGCCAGGCATTGTAGCCGCCTTTCACGTTGTAGCGGATCTTATTGCCTTCGGTAAAGCTCACCACATTGTCGAAGAAGTCAAGGGGGAAGGCCACACGGGCGCCGGCCTTGGAGGGGCTCAGTGCCTTACACTCGTCCATGGTCATGTTGCGGATGTTGTTGTTGATGAACTCCGGCAGGAAGGTGGTGGCATCGAAGCGCATACGCTCATGCAACACACCCTTCGGCACCAGGCGGTCGTAGAGCAGCATACCGTCGATAGCATGGATATAACCGTTCAGGGCGTGTACATTGGTACGGTACTGCTTGTTGATATCGCTACGCAGCACCTTCACGCCGGCACGGTTGTCAGGGCTCTGGTGCATGGCGTCGCTGCCGTAGCCGTAGCGGCCCTCGTCGGGTTTGGGCAGCTCGTCGGTCAGCGTGTTATAGGCACGGTAGCGGTTGATAAAGATATTCTTCGTACCGCCGGTGTACAGGGGCTGCCAGATCTTCATCATGGTATGAGGCAGCAAGGTCTCATAGTAGTCAAAAGGCTCACCGCCGTTGACGTAGTTCCAGGTAGACTGGTTAGAGCGGGTCTCCTCATAGACGAGCTGATTCTCAGGCATACCGGCCTTCAGGATGTGGTAGGCCACGAACATGTGCAGGGCATTGAACTCATTGGTGTAGTCCGAGCCGGTGCTGACATCGATGCCGTTCTCCTCAAGGTAGTCATACCACTCGCGGGCGTTGCCGTACTTCTCGTTGGCGTAGGCTATGAGTCCGTTGATGTCCTCGCTCTTGCCGTCGGCACGCAGGGCGCGCTTGATAATCTCGTCGGGCTCAGCAAAGAGGGTGAAGCCCACCAGGCACTCCTGGGGATAGTAAAGCAGGGTACCGTCAGTATCGGTATAGTCGGCCATTTCGTAGGTCTTACCCTTGCTGGTAACGCGCATGGTCTCGTCAAGGCCCGTCAGTTTCATGGCCTCGATAAAGATGCTGTAGTCATCCTTCAGCAGCTCAAACTCGCTGCCCATGACACGCGAGCTGCGGGGAATGACCTGGTCGATGATATGCACAATACCATTGGTCACTACCGAGTCAGGCTCGGTGATGACCGAGGCACTCTCGATGGTGACACGTCCCAGGCTGTCGATACTGTTCTGGGTGTTGACGGTACGTCCCAGCATGGTGCGGATGGTGGCGCCGCCGGCCATCTCCACCGAGTTATGGACGCCCGTTGCCAGGTGGAAGCGCGCGATGTCGTCGCAGAGGCTGTCGCTGAGCCATGTCAGCTCGGCATGCTGTCCGGCAGCCAGCTCGCCGTGGTCTTCCATGCTGTTGTGCAGCACGATGGCCGACGCGTCGCGGTAGAGGCTGTCAATGTAGACGGTGATGGCATCGTTGGTGGGTGCATAGCAGGTGTACTCACCGTACGACGAGAGACTGCGGTCCTGCCTGGAGCGCGTCAGGATATATTCAAACGACGTCAGCTGGCTCTTGCGGTGGATGTAGTCGGCAGCGGTCTCGCCGGTGGCGGTAAACATGTCCGACTCGTCGGGTTCCGGGTTGCAGGCCGTCAGCAGCGTCATGCCCGTGGATGCTGCCATGATGGCGAGCAATCCGAAGAGTTTGTTCATTTTCTTATTCATATTGAGTGTCTCCTTCCTTTACTTTCTTTCATACTCATTAGAACTGCCGTATGCAGGATTCTGCTTCAGGCCCGGACTAAGAATCAGGTCACGGTTGGGTATGGGCAAATACAAGTAGGCCTCGTTGCGCATCTTGGCCTTGATACCCGCGCCCTGTGTTCCGCGCCCGCGAATTACCAGGTTCAGCATCGTTTCGTAGTTTGAGGGCAGCTGTCCTTCGCCTAAGTCGGCCAGCAGAGCATCATAGTTCACGCCCTCCACATGGCGATAGTTGTAGCGCAGCAGGTCGTACCAGCGCTTGCCCTCAAAGCAGAGCTCACGCAGACGCTCCTGAAGAACCAGCTCCTCCATCCTCGTCTTGTTCTTGAAGCTGTTGGGGAAAGCCGACCAGCGCAGCGAGTCGCCATTGGTGCAGGAGCGCTGGCTCACGGCAGCAATCAGTTTCGACGCGTCCTGCAGTCCCTGCAGAATGGTTGTCTGCTTCTCGGCAAGTGCATCGCCGGTAAGTCCGGCAGTGACGGTATCTACCATCTGCACCATAGCCTCGGCTTTCATCAGCATGACATCGGAGAGGCGATAGACAATCCAGTTCTGATCCAATCCGCCAAAGGCACGTACGCCGGCAGCGCGGTTCTCGGCCGTGGCCGTTGACTTGGAGTTGAGTGAAATCATCTTGCGCACGTCAAAGTTGTCGACACCGGTAGTATTGAAGATGTCAGTGTAGAAACGGAGGTCGTTCTCCGAATAAACCACCGAACCCAGGTTCATGTTGGGATGACTGCCGGCAGCCTTGAAGATGCCGGTGGTCTTGAAATAGCCTGCAGTAGACTGGTCGTTCTTAAACTTATGCAGGAACTTGCAGATAGCCGCATTGCTCTCGCACTGTATCTCGAAGATGCTCTCTTCGGCATTCTGTTCAACAAACAGGTCGTAATACATTGAAGTCTGAGGAGCCAGCGGATACTCCGTAACCTGCTCTTCACGCCCCACGACATGCTGGCTCTTCTTAGAGGCAATCACGCGGTCGCAGTACTGGGAGCACAGCTGGTAGTCGGCATCGCTGTGCGTCACCGAGGCGCGCCACAGGTAGATGTCGGCCAGCAGGGCGCAGATGCCGTCGTAGGTCATCCAGCCCACACGGCGCCAGTTGCCGCCACGGTACGGATAGCTGCTGGCCTGCAGGGCATTGCCGGCGGCCTCTTCCAGACTCTCAATACACTTACCCAGGACGTAGGCCGGTGTCTGCTGAACCATCTGGCGGTCCTGGCTGCTGGTCATGTAAGCCTCGTCAACGTAGGGCACGTCGCGGAAGTTACGCACCAGGTAGAAGTAGCAGAGCGAGCGCAGGGCCAGCATCTGCGAGCGGTCGGCCAGGTAGTCGCCCTCGGTATAGTTGGGGTCAACACCATTCTTATACATCTCCTCAGCCTTCTTCAGTACAACATTGCACTTGTTGATAATGCTATAGAAGTCTGACCAGGAAGCAAAGGTGTTGGTGACCTGCATACTGACCACGGCCATCTCGCTCAGAGCCTGTGCCGTAGCGTCGTTTTCATTCTCGGACTCTCCGGAGAGAATATACTCGTCGGCCCGGAAGTCACCCCAGACGATGAGGCGGGAGATGACATTCTCGGTGGACATTCCGGCGTATGCGGCATTGACCATGAGTGCCACGTCCGACTTCGACTTCCAGAAGTCCTCGTCGACGGTCTTGTCGTCAGGCAGGATGATGGTGTCGAGACACGACACAAGCATCATGCTGGAAACAAACAATAATATATATTTCTTCATAATCTTCATTTTTCTGTCTTCAATAATCGGTGTGGCTTTAGAATCCAATGTTCAACGTAAGCGTGAAGCGCTTGGAGCGCGGGGTCTTTGACGTGTCACGAGCGGGGAAATAGCCTGCGGCCGACACCTCGGGGTCGATGCCGCTGTAGCGTGTCCACACATAGAGGTTGTCCATCGAGGCATAGGCCTGCAACTGGTTCAGACCCCACTTCTTAATCATCTTGTTATCGAAGCGGTAGCCAACCTGCAGGTTCTGGAAACGGACGAAACCGCCATCCTCGACATAACGGTCGGAACCCTGATAGTTGTAAGGCGACCGGATACCCGACACATAGGTGGCACGCGGCATGGGGGTCACGTCGCCGTCCTTGCGCCAGCGGTAGTTCACCGTGGTGCTCTGGTTGTAGGTGCCCGACATCGACTCCAGGTTCATGCGTGCCAGGTTGATAATCTTGTTGCCGAAGCGGTAGGTGAAACGTCCCTTGACAAACCAGCGGCCGTAGTTGAGCGTGAGGTTGAAACCGCCGTTCACCTTCGGCTGCGAGTTGCCTAAGTACACCACGTCCAGGGCATCAATCTTACCGTCGTGGTTGATATCCTCATACATGGCATCGCCACCCTGGAAACTGTACAGGGGCTTGTAGTCTTCGTTATAGACATAGACCATGCGCTTGGGCGAGCCAGACTCCATGATGACCTTGCCTTCGGCATCAAGGGCAATAGGTGCGGTCTTGCCGCTTGCCAGGAACTCGTTGTTAATCCAGGCCTCATACTGCTCATTGGTCAGGCCGTTCTGCGTGCGGTAGTTCTCCAGATAGTCATAGCCATACTGGTAGACACCCTTGTAACGGTAGCCATAGATAGAACCCAGGGCGTTGTTCAGCTGCACGCGGATGGGGTAGCCCTGCTGCTGCGACGTGTTGCTGTTGGCCAGGTTACCACGCACGGTGGGATCCCAGGTGCTGCCGTTGATGGCGTCGAGCACACTCTGGTCCATCTCCTTCAGGAGGTTCGAGTTCTGCGAGATGTTGAAGTTGAAGTCGGCTGAGAACTTGCCTGCCTTGACAAACTTCTTAGCCGTGAAGTTCAACTCCCAACCGTCGTTGGTCATGCGACCCACATTGGCGTATGCCAGCGAGGTGTAACCAGTCATCGAGGGGATGCTCAGGCCCTGCAGCAGGTCGGTGGTGTTCTTGTGGTAGTAGTCGAAGTCAATCTCATACTTATTATCGAGCAGGCCCAGGTTGAAGCCGAGGTTATACGAGGTGGTCTTCTCCCAGCGCAAGTCATCGAGTTTCAGGCCGTCCAACAGGGCATAGCCCTCACGGTTATTTCGCTTACCGTAGTTGCCTGCCGACGTGTTGTAGGTATTATAGAAGAGGTAGTCCTTGTCAGGGCCCTTACCGTTGACACCCCATGAGGCACGCAGGCCGAGCATAGAGACCACACTGCGACTCCACTTCATGAACGGCTCTTCGCTGATGTTATAACGGGCCGACACACCGGGGAAGTAAGCCCACTTGTTCTCAGGACCGAACTTAGAGTCACCGTCGGCACGCAGTGAGAAACCGAAGCTGTAGCGGCCATCGAGATAGCTGATGTGGCCGTTATAGAGCATACTCTGCGAGTTGGAGCGTCCGTTGCCGCTGGAAGGAGCCGACGGGATATAGGCATCTACCGTCGGCGAGGTGATACCGTTGGCCATGTGGGCCTGTGTCACCGTCTGCGACGTGGTGTTCTGTGTGGACATGTCATAGCGCAGCAGCATCGTAGCCGACCAGTCCTGATTGCGGAAGTAAGGCGTGAACACCAGTTCGGCGCGTCCGCCAATCTTCATGCGGTTGAACTCGTAGTTGCTGCTGGCGTTGTAGTTGGCACCCGTCCAGGCATCCACACCCGAAGCCAGGGCAGCAGGATAGAACGAGGGCTTCGACTCGGCGAAGATATCGAAGTCAACACGACCGTTGAAGGTCAGACGGCTCTTCTCGGCCTCAGTGCCTAAGATTTCATACTTGATGGTGAAGTCAGGCGTCAGACGGTAGGTGCGGTCCTGTTTCCATGCCAGGTTGGCAATAGCCACGGGGTTGCCCAGGTCGTGGATGTTACGCATCTCGTAGCTGGAGTAGGCACCGTCGTAAGGTGTCCTGCCATTGCGGTAGGGGTTCATCAGATAGTACTCGTCGGTATCCACACCGTTCTGCTCACGATAAATTGACATGTTGGGTGCCATGTTCTGGGCTATGCCGAGCAGGTCCTTGTAGTTCTGGTCGTTGTTGGTGTAGGTCAGGGCGAAGTTGGTCATGAAGCGGATGCGGTCTGACACATTGTAGTCCAGGGCCATACGGGTGGTGAACTGCTGGAACTTCTGCTTGATGATGGTACCCGTCTGGTGCTTGTAACCGGCTGAGATGCGGAAGGTAGCCTTCTGTCCGCCACCCGTCAGGTTGAGACTCATGTCGTGCATGGAACCGAACTGCTGGATAGCCTTCACCCAGTCGGTATTGTCGTTCCAGTTATGGTACTCACCCCAGGTCTCGTCGTAGTTCAGCTCACGGATATTGGTGGTGCTGCTGGAGTTCTGCGTGGCACGGTAGAACTCGTCCTTCATCAGCATGGTGTAGTCATCACCGTTCAACAGGTTATAGCCCTCGGGCGACCAGGTGCCGGTAAACTTGTAGGAGAAGTTAATACGGGGTTTGCCACGGCTACCACGCTTGGTGGTAATCTTAATGACACCGTTGGCACCCCTGGAACCCCAGACGGCGGTAGCGGCGGCATCCTTAAGCACTTCGATGCTGGCAATATCCTCGACGTTGACCGAAAGCAGCGAGGAGTACTGTTCCTCGTCGGCATTGGCATAGTCGAAATCTTCATCAGGGTTGTCAAAGATCTTGTCGTCGACGACAATCAGCGGGTTGGCATTGGCCGAGAGAGTGGTGACACCACGCAGACGCATCTGCGAGCCGGCACCGAGGTTACCTGAGTTCGACACGATGTCGAGACCGGCAATCTGACCTTGCAGGGCCTCGTCGGCTGAGGTGAAGGCCAGACCTTCCACCTCCTGCATGTTCATGGTCTGCGACGAGACGGTCATCTCTTTCTTGGCAATGCTCAGACCGCCGGAGTTGGTACGGCGACCCACTACCTTCACCTCCTTCAGCTGGGTGTTCTCGGGGTCGAGCTTAATCTTGAACACGGTCTGCGAACCGATGTTCACAACCTTGGTCTTATCGCCTACGTACGAGAACTTCAGCTTGTTCTTCGTACTCTTCACTTGCATGGAGAAGTTACCGTTGAAGTCGGTCTGCACAGCCGAAACGATACGGTTGTTGC
>Ga0310694_10002122_pt1 | contig 20901 bp, 40 predicted proteins | sample 174DNAGHGhighgp2_FD_203884 | JGI IMG/M metagenome (GOLD analysis project Ga0310694, IMG submission 203884) | Sheep rumen microbial communities from Palmerston North, Manawatu-Wanganui, New Zealand - 1742 DNA GHGhigh gp2 (v2) (version 2) | ecosystem: Host-associated > Mammals > Digestive system... | reverse complement strand
CTGGACTCTAATAAACAAAAAGAGCGGAAACGCTCTTTTTTTTATTGAAAAAAATTGAAAAAATTTTCAAAAAGCTATTGACAAATGAATAAACTTGTGCTATAATAGTTACAGAAGGTGAGGAGAGAAACAGAGCACACCTTGCGGGGCTGCAGAGCAGATAACCTCGAGAGAATCAAAAGCTCGGTTCAAGCCGCGAGTAAGACGGCAAGCAAAGAGCGGAAACGCTCTTTTCTTTTGCCCTCATTGCTTTAGCGCTTTAAAGCGTAACGCTTTAGTGTGCTAAAGTGCAGCCGCCCGCCCACCCTTCATACCTACATACGAATTAAAAAATGCTTTCCGAACATTTGTTCGAGAAAGAAGGCAAGAAAGCCGAACATTTGTTCTCCCAAAAGAAAAGAAAAAAAATAAGCCTTTCGGCTTATCTCCAACTTTTGACGGATTCAAGAATCTTTTCAAAGAATTCTACATCGTATTGATAATATTCTGCGACGCTTTCTACTGTTTGAGAGCCAACCAGCTTCCAACCGTGTTTAACCATTTCTTTCACAAGCTCGATTGCCTTTTCTTTCTTAGTCATTTTTATTACTTCCTTTCGTTTCTTTCTGTATTTATTATAACATACTTGTTTTTATTTGTCAACCCTTTTTTCAAAAAAAACTAAAAAAAGTTTTTAGAAAAAAGTTGAAAAAATTTTCAAAAAACTATTGACAAATCCCGAAATGTATGCTATAATAATTACAGAAAACAGGAAAGGAAGTATCAAAAATGTTTGAATACGGAATCAAGAATGTTAATACAAATGAAGAAGATATTATCTTTGGTTACAATCCCGACGATGCTTTTGAGAGAGCCAACCTCAATCCGCGCGAATGGTTCATCTGGTACGCTGAATTTGTGGACTAAAAAAAATCGAAAAAAGTTTCAAAAAACTATTGACAAACAAAACAATCTGTGCTATAATAAGTACAGAAATTAAGAAAAGAAAGAGGTACAATAAAATGAAAAATATGAAAATGGTTTATCTGTTCAAAGATCCCTATGGTGAAATCGTTGGCGCTTATCAAAAGCCTGATGACGCACTGAAAGACCTTTTTGAGTACAACGAAGAAGAATATAATTTTGTTGATGATGAAAGACGTGCAGAAATTTTTAACGAAGCAAACGAACGGGCTTATAAAAAAGGCGATAGCGGTTGGTATGAAGCTATCTATTGTGGCGAAGATGATGAGCTGCTCGGCGTTATCTTGCAACTGCCATTAAACTAAAAAAAATAAAAAAAGTTTCAAAAACCTCTTGACAAACAAGAGGTTTTGTGCTATAATAAATACAGAAATTAAGAAAAGAAAGAGGTACAATAAAATGAGAACTAAAAGAGAAAAGCTGGTTTTAGTAGAAATTAAAAATGAAAAAACCCTACTTTCTGAAAATTGGGTTGCTGAAAGCGAGATTCTAGACTATCTCAATGCTTTCACAGACTTTGTTACTGCCTGTAGAATTCGTCACAAAATAACCAAAACAAAAGTAGTTAAAGCAAGAAGTGAAGAAGAGGGCGAAGGCTATCAGTATTGTTGGATAGATGGAAAATTCCAAATCATTCCGATAAATTACACAAAATAAAAAAAGTTTCAAAAAACCCTTGACAAAAGGGTTTTTTTGTGCTATAATAAATACAGAAAGAAACGAAAGGAAGTAATAAAAAATGACAAAGGCTGAAATGAAGAAAATCTACTCAAAGAAAAATGAAATCTATGTTTACCAAAACCACACACTCGGAACAAAATTTGACAGCAGAGGCTACAGCCGCAAGGGCAAGGCTTGGCTTGAAAAAACCGCTCTCAATTGCGCAGAACTGTTAGGTCATACAGTCACTTTTTATGTGATAAATGCGGTCACAGGCGAAATTCTTAGGGGCTGGGAATCTGAAACCAAAGCGGCTGAGTAAGCCGCTTTTTTCGCCATAAAGCGTTGAGCCGCGCGCTTCCGGTCGCAGCGCGCGGTTCTCGCTGTAAAATTATATTATAGCATATTTTCGTCCGAAAGTCAATAGGCAAACTGCATAAACATTCCTCCCGAAACCGAAGCACTTTTGTGCAACTTGCACAACCACTCCAACAGGCAAAGAAAAAGAGGGCGGTTAGCCCTCATCTACTGGTTCAATCACATACCGCAGACCGCTATACAAAACGCTTGCTTCACCGATAATGCGATCAATGATTGCAAGATTACAGTTTCGATCTTCCCATACTTGCAAGTAGTTACTGCTGTATTTCAGCTCACCGAACACTGTGATGTGTGCGAAAATCTTTCTCATCAGGTCAAGCTGTTCTTCGCTTGCGTCTTTTACTTTGTTTGCGCTCACCTTATGAATAATGTCAAAGGCTTGTACTGCTGTCCACTTTCTCATTAGTTTGTACCTCTTTCTTTGTTTTCTGTGATTACATTATACCACACACTTTTCATTTTGTCAAGAGTTTTTTTGAAAAATCTTTTAATTTTTTTTGCCTGTCTGTTTTCCCACGCAATCAGCTTTTCCTCGTGCCAAATTCCAAAAGGAACAACAGTAACAAGAAGAATGATACAAATGATTGCGGCAATGTCAAGTCCTGTGAATGTCATAGTTATTACCTCTTTCTTTATTTTCTATAAATATTATAACATACTTTTTTTAATTTGTCAAGCATTTTTTTATTTATTTTTTTTTATTAAAACACTTGACAAAATAAAAAATCTATGTTATAATAATTATAGAAAACAGAAAGGAAAGAAAGACTATGAAAAACATATTCATTGTATTTGACATTTATCCATTTTCAAGGAGCGGTTGCAATGTCGTTTGCGCCGGTGAGAGTATGTCCGCGGTTATTGATGATATGATTGAAGCGGGGCTGATTGACGAAAACACTCAAATCACACCGCTTGCAATGAGTAATGCACGATACACCCTTGAAGACTATCTACCCTCTTGGAGGACTGAACTTCGTTTGCTCACTAAAAATGAGTTTAATGATTGGTTTAGTGGTTATGATTATCGGGCATGGGAGATTCCGCTTGCTACTGAAAAAAAATAAAAAATTTTCAAAAAGCCCTTGACAAACAGGGGCTTTTGTGCTATAATAATTACAGAAAGAGAGGTAAAGACCTATGAAAAAAGAAACAATCAAAAAAACACAAAAGAAAACAGGCGAAGAACTGCAAGAGTATTTGCGGATAATGCGCAAACACAATGTTGTGGAAGCCAAAAAAGGCAAAGGCGCAAAGTACAAGAGACACCCGAAACACAGAGGAAAGGAAGTGGCATAGGATGCACATCAATCAAGCAACAATCAAATTAGTAAGAATGATTTTTGACCGACTGTTTGAAAATGCCGAAACCAAAGACGAATACTTTATTTATTGCGGATTGCGCGACATAATAGAACTGGCTTTTGAAAACAATCAAGAAGAACTTTCTGAAATTTATAAAAAATTAAATAGAAAAAATCCAAAAACCTCTTGACAAACAAGAGGTTTTGTGCTATAATAAGTACAGAAATTAAGGAAAGGAAGTAATCCAAATGAACAAAACTCACAGAATCTACACAAACACCAGAACAGGCGCAGAGTTCTCCGAGAGAGGCGATGACACTACGATGCAAGCCCTTGCTTGGGCGGTTCACGTTAGCACTGGCGCGGAATTCCATAACATGGAAGTCAATTCTGAAACCGGCGAAGTGATTCAAGAATGGGATTGGATTTCTGAATGAGAACGGCTTTTCAAGCCGTTTTTTTTATTTCTAAACTGCCTTAAAGCCTGAGCCGCGCGTGATCTGGCGCCACGCGCGGAGTTCGCGCTAAAATATTATTATACCATTTTTTTATCCAAAAATCAATAGATAAATTGCACAAACATCCTCCCGAAATTCAAGCATTTTTGTACAACTTGTGCAATAACTGCATAAAAAAAACGCCTTGCGGCGTTTAATAGGCCTCTTCGGCCAAACCGACCAAGCGACGCTGGACGTAGTCCAAGCATTGCTCATACAAGCCATCAAAGACCTCGCGGTCATCCTCGACTACGTAGTGGCGACCCTCGCGGAACACGAGCACCAGCTCGACCGCGCCCTCATACCAGTTTTGCACGAACATTAAAAGCACCTCACTTCCTTAACTCTGTAATTAGTATACCACACTTTTACAAAAAAGTCAATACTTTTTTCAAAAAAAAATAAAAAAAATTTTTTCAAAAAAATTTTCAAAAAAGTATTGACAAATAGCGCCGAGTGTGCTATAATATAATCACAGAACGGGGAAGGAAAACCCCTCAAACCCATCGTTGAAGACGCAGGTCACTCTCCGCAGAGGGTAGTAAGTGCTCAGGCAGCCGGTAATCCCCTCGCGCGATGTAAAAGAAGCAGTCGACCCAGGATGTCGCGGATGGCACAGTGCGTGGGGTTGGATTCCCTCACCGCCGCGGATGGACGGAGCAGAGCCAAATTCTTAACTTGCCTTTCTTAATTATTTTTTTATTGTTGAAGATGACTGCAGCAGAGCCAGCGTTTCCGCTGGCTTTTGCTGTGCCTTAAAGCCTGAGCCGCGCGTGATCTGACGCCACGCGCGGTGTTTGGCGTAACATTTTATTATACCATTTTTTTCGCAGAAAGTCAATAGGCAAGATGCACAAACTTTCCTCCCGAAATTTAGTAACATTACACAAAAAAAGTAAAGGCTTTCGCCTTTACTTTGCTTTCTTGAAATATTCTATTAAAGAATTTAATACGTATTCGATTGTCTCATAATTGATATGCTGCTCATAGCAGTTTTCACAATAGCCGATTGAAAGCTCTATGAGGTTTCCGCGGTCTTCATCGGACAAGTCATTCAAGAATTGTTCACAGACATTCACAAAAGAATCAAATTTTGATCTGCGGATTGCCGAACGGCGCTTTTTGATTTCTTTTGCAATCAGTTTTTCGTACTCTTGCAAGTCGTCAAGATTGGCTTCGCCTATTGCTACTCGGATATCAAGGGATTCATTTGTCATTTGTGTTTACCTCTTTTCTTTCTTTGTTGTGATTAAATTATAGCACATTAGCCCTCATTTGTCAACACTTTTTTCAAAAAAAATCAAAAAATTTTTTTAAAAAAACTATTGACAAAATAAAAAATCTATGTTATAATAATTATAGAAAACAGGAAAGGAAGTAATGAAAATGAAATCAAGAAAGAAAGTTATTGACCCGTGGTGCGTTGAGCGTTACAAAGAAATGCTTGACATTCTGTGGAATGCAAAAGACACTTTAATGGCAAAAACAGAAAATGTCATTTGCAAAAAGGGTGTTGTTGACCTTTATCCAGAAGGCGCAGACAAGGCATTTGCGCAAGCAGAATATGAAGACGCGCAACACAAATTGATTTGCGCTATTGGAAACTATGACGCAAGAAAACAAGAAGCAGAAGAGTTTTACAAAAAGCACTACGAAGAATTGTATGGCTATACAAACAAATTTGCTACAAGTCATTTTATCGTCGAATTTGTTTACAAACATTTTTTTAAAAAATAATGCAAAAACCCCTTGACAAACAAGGGGTTTTGTGCTATAATAAATACAGAAAACAGGAAAGGAAGTAACAAGAATGAAATTGAAAATGATTTGCTTTGACATGGACGGCACAATCGTTGACTTCTACGGCGTGAACGGTTGGCTCGAAAAAGGCAATGCTGAAAACACTGAACCCTATGAAATCGCAAAGCCCTTGTGGGATATGGTAAAGCTTGCGGCACTTCTCCAAAAGGCAAGAGAAAAGGGAATCGAAATTCGCATTATCACTTGGCTGTGGAATGGCGGAAGCGCAGACTTTGCCGAGCGGACAAGGCAAGCAAAGCGCGAATGGCTTGCAAAGTACGGATTCCCCTTTGACCACTTTCATGGGGTAAAGTATGGAGCAACAAAAGCTGATTCAATCCGCAAATACCTTGCGAAAGACGAAACCGCAATCATTTTTGACGATAGCGAAAAAGTTCGCAGAGGTTGGAACATGGGCGAAGCGGTAAACCCGCAGACCGAAAACATCATCGAATACTTGCAAGGGATTCTCTAAAATCCCTTGCAAAAAAGTTTCAAAAACCTATTGACAAATCAATTAACTTGTGATATAATAATACCAGAAAAAAGAAAGAGAGGCAATAAAAATGAAAATTCTTAAAAAACAAACTATTAGTATTTTGATTCGCATTATTCATCAAATGATTGTATGTGCTCAAACAGAACATGAAAAAGCGGTTATGAAAGATTTTGAAGACTTGTTTTTGTATGCTTTGAGAGACCAAAAAATGTTTCTTGAAGAAGGATTGGAAGCAATACTTGATGACCGTGAAAAATATCAGAAAAAAATTTCAAAAACCCCTTGACAAATTCAAAAAAGTATGTTATAATGTAGTCACAGAAAACAAAGAAAGAGGTAAAAAAAATGAAAGAGTACATCGACTTCCTTTTCGTAGACGCTGAAACAAGTGAAGAATTTCTTGTAGAGGTTGAAAACACAATGAACGCAAGAAAAGAAGCAATCGAAATTGCAAGAGAAAATTTTGAAAATCCGATTTTGATTCGCCGTGTAAGCGTTGAAGAAGCGGAGCAAATGGGAATCGACACCTATTAAATTTGGTAGATATTTTGATTGTCATAAGGCTTTTGAAGGGCTGTGCCTAACAACCCTATCCCAACATCTTCTAATTGTTACCTCCTTTCTGTCAAGGGCTTGCGGATTCCGCAAGCTCTTGTCAGTTTTGCACAAAAAATCTGGCGCATCTTTGGTGATTTTGCCTATTGACTTTTGGATTGGTTTTGTGGTATAATTAAGGGTTAAGGGCTGCGCCGGCCGCTATCTCACGCAGCGGCCGGGATTTGCGCTAAAATTATATTATACCATTTTTTTCTTCGATTGTCAATAGGCAAACTGCACAAGCATTTATCCCGAAACCGCGACTTTTTTGTGCAAAATGACGAAGCGCGAACACCCGGCGGCGTGTGCGATTTTGACCCGGGCCGCTTTAGCGCACTAAAGTGTTAAAGCATTAAAGCGTGCATAAATATTCATTGAAAATGTATAAAAATTTTTTTCAAAAACCTATTGACAAATGCGTTTTAAAGTGGTATAATCTTCCTGTAATCAGTTAGGGAAAAGATGTTAAGCCCTAATAAATCAAGATTACAAGAAAGGTTTTTAAAATGGCAGAAAAGAAAATTGACCGCCGCAAAAAGTATCTCATGGTACTTGACATTGAAACGGCAAACACAACCGAACAGGGTTTAGCTTATGACATCGGCTTTGCTGTAGCAGACCGAAAAGGCGAAATCTACGAAAAGCATTCTTTGATGATTGCCGAAATGTTCTACAATGAAAATGAACTCATGCAAAGTGCATACTACGCAAAGAAGCTCCCGCAGTATTGGGAACAGCTTTTGAACGGACAACGCGAAATGGTATCTATTTTGACCGCAAAACGCATTGTGGCAAAAGTTATGCAAGAATACCGCATCAAAGACATTTACGCCTATAACGCCCACTTTGACACAAGTAACTTGAATACAACTATTCGCTACTTGACGAAATCAAAATACCGTTGGTTTTTCCCCTACGGCACGAAATACCATTGCATTTGGCACATGGCTTGCCAAACGATTCTTTCACAGAAGCGCTTTTTGAAATTTGCAAAAAAGAATAATCTGCAAAGCGCAAGCGGCAATGTTTCAACGAGCGCAGAAACAGCTTTTAAATACTTGTCGAATGATATTTCTTTTGAAGAAAATCATACAGGCTTGGAAGATGTGACGATTGAAACGGCTATTCTTGCGAAATGCTATGCACAACACAAAAAAATTGACACTTCTATCAATCGCCGCTGTTGGACGATTCCGCAAAAAGGGTACAAGGCTTTAGCGCTTTAATGCGCTAAAGCCCCCCAAAAGGGAATTGTGAACAAATTGTAAACATTTGAAAAACCTATTGACAAATGCAAAACTTTTTGATATAATAGTCTTGCAAGGTTGAGAGAGGCGAGGGAATCGGACAGCTCCAACCGAGCAAAAAAAATTCAAAAAAGTTTGAAAAACCCCTTGACAAACTCCAAAAGATGTGATATAATAAAGTCACAGAAAAGGAAATCACAAGTCGCCAACAGGCGGTTTGAGATAAATAAAAAAATTTGGGTTGTGACCTACCACAAGAAAGGACGTGTTACTATGACTAACACCAACAGAATCACCAAGAAAGACCGCTACAATCAGCTCCTTGCAATCGAAGAAGTCAAGGCAGACCCCGAGCTTGTTGCTTTCATCGAGCACGAAAAGGAACTCCTTGCCCGCAAGAATGCAACGCCGAGCGGCGAACGCAAGCCCACCAAAACGCAGATTGTGAACGAGGGTATCAAGGCAGAAATCCTTGAAACGCTCAGCGGCTGCGCCGAGGGCGTGACCTGCTCCGAACTGCTGAAGCTCAATCCCGCCCTTGCGGAATACTCTTCGCAGAAAATCGTTGCACTGATTCGGCAGCTCGTCGCAGAGGGCAAGGCAAGCCGCGAAGTCGTCAAGGGCAAAGCCTATTTCAAGGCTTGCTAAACCGCAAAGAGGGCGGAGAAATCCGCCCTCAAAATTCCAAAAAAGAAAGAGGGCGTTTGAATGGATAAACAACTTGAAAAGCTGATTGCTTTAGGTATGACCGAAGAAGAAGCAAAACAGGTTTTGCAAGATGATGAAGAAATAGCGCACGGCGCTGACCTTTTCCCACTGACCCCCGAACAGGAAAAAGCAAGCGCACAGGCAAGACGAGCCGAGCGCAAAAAGGACGCCAAACCGAGAGAGCGGAAACGCAAAGAGGACACCGAAAAACGGGAATTGATTGATTTAATTGTTCAAAACTTAATTGCAGACAATGTAATTGTAACAAATCCCGAACGGCAAATTGATTTTGAATATCACGGGCGCAAATTCCGCATTGTGTTGTCCGCACCCCGCAGTTAAATAAATTGCACAAAATCCTTCACAGGGTTTTGTGCATTTTGCTTTGTGCAATTTGACAAATGCGGTTTTGTGCAATTTGCACAGTTTCTGGTGGTAATCTTTGGTGAATTTGCCTATTGACAACGGGGTGGAAATGTGGTATAATAGAGGGATAGGCGCGGCCGCCCGAGGACTAGCGCCCCGGGCGGAGTTCGCCGTAAAATTATATTATACCATTTTTTTCGCGGAAAATCAATTGGCAATTTGCACAATGTTTTCTCCCGATATTTGTGCATCTTGACTATTGACTTTACACCCCCATTATGCTATAATACAGATACAGAAAACAAAGAAAGAGGTACGCAGAAATGGAAAAGAAATGGATTGACATTAGCATTGGCGAACACAATTTTACCGTTCGTTGCACTCGGACAAGAGATTTTACTTTCGGCAATGAATTTGCTATTGAAATTTTTCCGCAACATAAGCATCCCGCCACTTTTTGGGAAAGGCTCACCGAGTTTTGGAAGTATCCCTCTTTTAATAATTTCACTTATCACGAATTATTGCAAGATGAACCCTTGTATGATTGGATTCTTGAACGGTGCAAAGATCAAGTAGAGATAATCGAAAATAAAAGTGACATTGAAAATCAATGGAATAATTTATAAAAAACACTTGACAAACTCCAAAAGATGTGTTATAATTAAAGCACAGAAAACAAAGAAAGAGGTACAAAAAAATGAAACTGCTCATCACATTCATCGCCCTGTCAATCGTCAATGTTATTTTCTCCACTATCCGCAGCATCACAACGATTAAAAGCGGAAAAACAGTTGCAAGCATCATCAGCGGCGGCTACTTCGCATTTTACAACATTATGCTGATTTACACAGTCGCAGATTTTCCGATGTGGCAAAAATGCGTAATCACTTTTGCTTGTAATGTTGTCGGCGTGTGGATTGTCAAACTCGTTGAAGAAAAAATGCGAAAAGACAAACTTTGGAAAATCGAAGTCACAGTCAAACAACGTGATAAAGTAAAGTTAGTCGAAGAATTAGTCAAAAAAGATATTCCTTTTTCAATGATTCGGACGGTTAATGCAGAGTACACAAAAATCGAAGCCTACGCCGCTACACAAAAAGAAAGCCGTGAGATTAAAGAAATCATCGAACAGCTTGAAACAGCAAAATATTTTGTAACAGAATCGAAGGCGCTTTAATCCACTAAAGCGCCTTCCCAAAAAAATAAAAAAATTTGCCAAAACCGCTTGACAAACTCCAAAAGATGTGCTATAATGTAGACACAGAAAACAAAGAAAGAGGTATGAAAAATGCAGATTGTACTCAACAAAGCATACGGTGGATTTGAGACCCCTAAAGAATTTGACGATTTTTGCGAAAAGTTCAACTACGTTCCCGATGAAGATATCTACACTGACCCCGTGTTGGTTACTATGGTCTCCCGCGGCTGCTCAAACCCCGATTTGGTTGTAGCTGAAATTCCCGATGAAGCTACAGACTGGGAGCTGAATGACTATGACGGCTGGGAAACTATCACCTATGTGGTGGACGGAAAACTCGGTCACGTATAAAGTGCCTAAAAAGGCACTTTTATTTTTGTGCATTTTGCCTATTGACTTTTGGGTTGCGGATGTGGTATAATTAAAGGTTGCGGCTTGCGGGCCGGCCCAGCTCTAGCGCCCGGGCCGGTTTTTGCGCCAAAATTATATTATAGCATTTTTTTCGCCGTTTGTCAAGATGGCAAGTTGCACAAAGATTTTCCCGAATCTTTGTGCATTTTGACGATTGACTTCTGTGCTTGCCTATGGTATAATTGTATCACAACAGAGGGAGAGAGCGAACGCCGAACGGGTTCCCCACCTCAAAAAAAAATAAAAAAAAATCTCAAAAAACTCTTGACAAAATCAAGAATCTGTGATATAATAAAGTCACAGAAATGAGAGAGGAACGCCAAAGAGAGCCAACAAAAAAAATAAAAAAAGTTTGGAAAATCTCTTGACAAACCGCTCAAAGTATGGTATAATAAGGTTGTAAAGAGGAATAAGACTTCGGGAAATCAAGTTATCGCTGACCTGTGATTTCCGCCAAAAGCGAAAAAAATTAAAAAAATGTCGAAAACCTCTTGACAAACAGCACAAAATGTGCTATAATAAAATCACAAAATAAGGGTTGCGACCTACCGCAAGAAAGGAATTGATATTATGACCAACACTCGCATTACTAAGAAAGACCGCTTCAACCAGCTTCTCAACATTGCCGAAGTCAAGGCAAACCCTGAACTCGTCGCTTTCATCGAGCACGAAAAGGACTTGCTTGCTCGCAAGAACGCTTCGACTGGTGAGCGCAAGCCCACGAAAAATCAGATTGCCAATGAGGGCATTAAGGCTGAAATCCTCGACCTTATGCAGAGCGGAACTTCCTACCTCATCAGCGATATGATGAAGATGTTCCCGACCCTCGCAGACTACCCCTCGCAGAAGATTGTCGCCCTTGTCCGTCAGCTTGTGCAGAGCGGTGAAGTCACCCGTGAAGTGATTAAGGGCAAAGCCTACTTCACTAAGGCGTAACCACTACGGATGGGGGAGAAATCCCCCATCCACCCCTAAATCTTGTGGAAGGATGATTCAATGGCAAAAAATGACGAAAAGATGAACGCACTTTTGAAACTCGGTATGACAAGGGAAGAAGCTTTACAGGTGCTTGCCGATGATGATGACATAGACCACGGCGAAGCAAAAGACTTTGACTTGACACCCGAACAGCAAAAGAACGCGCAGAAGTACACAAGAACAGGAACGCGCAAAAGCGCAAGCGGAACGAAGCGACCGCGCAAAGAAAATCCGTTAAAGCGTGAAATTATCCAAGCGGTGTTTGCGGCAATTCAAAACTATGATAATCCGCAAATCACGAACCCCGAAAAAGAAATTTCTTTTTTCGCAAATGGGGAAAGCTTTTCACTCACACTCACACAGCACAGAAAACCGAAGGGCGAATAAATGTTCGCCCTTTGGGGAAGGGAATGATTTTTTGGAAAAAGAATTTTTGTATGTCGGACACTACATCGACACAAACGGCGATTTCATTTTGAAAATCGGCACAACGAATGACCTAAAGCGCAGAGCCGCAGAACACACCCGAAACTACAAACGAACAAAGAATTTGACAATGCCGAAAGATTCAAAATTCGTTTACGACTGGTTTATTCCCCTATCGAAATATAATACTCTCCGCTATGAGGACAAAAACCGCAAAGCGTGGCAAGATGAAGGAATCGGAACTTTTGTTCGGAATGACCGCTTTAAATGCAACAAAAAACCGCAAAAAGTAATCGTAACAATCAGAAAATCTTATGAAATTATCTTGTAAACAAGATAATTTCTTTTATTTTTTTCAAAAATTTTCGCAAAACTATTGACAATTTGACACAAATCTGCTATAATAATAGCGTGGAAGAGTGGCTTTTTATAAAAAAATCCCACAAAAATTTGACTTTTATATAATTTTTTTGTATAATTAAAATGAAAAAAGAAGAAAGGAGTCTCGCGGTATGTCTATCGAATTAGTGACTGCTTTGTTACTACTGGCTAAGTATTGCGCAAAATGCGACAACTGTGCCGGGTGTTCGCTGCGTTCGTTCTGTGGAAACGTAATTAGCGAATGGTAACTGATAAAGCCGAGCCGAGGTCGGCTCGAATTCCGCGACTCCAGACCTATCCGAGAAAATAAAACGAAACGGCAAGGCGCAAATGCGATTGCCGTTTTTCCCATAATAAGCGGGCAGGGTGGCACTTTAGCACTTTAAAGCGTTGAACCGGCCGAAGTCTAGCGACCCGGCCGGAGTTCGCGGGAACAAATGTTCGTCAGATTTTTCAATTCGACTGGCGCTTTAGCGCTTTAAAGCCAGAAAATCCCGAATATAGGACTTAGCTTGACCGGCCAAGGACGCAGGACACAGGCCGTTCTCCCGATCGGTATACCTATATGGCCTTTTTTTCTATTGAAAGCTGACTCCGGCCGGCATATGCTCGCTCCCGAAATTGAAAGCCTCCACCCATATCCACCCGCATCGCTGGCGCTGTACCCGAACATTTGTTCGCCGGCCGGTTCCCCGAGCCGGTGCCGCCCTTATTGCCCTCATATGGCCGATCGGTTCTTGTAAAGTTGACCGCACCCTCATACCAGTTTAAACCGATCGGTCCGCTATATCCCCCGCTCCAATAGTGAAAGTGAATGCGGCCCGCCAGCTCAAGCCGATCGGATTTGATTTTTATAAAAATTTTTGGTATAATATATATGTAAGATAAAGAAATAAATAAAAAGGAGATAGATATATATGGATAACTTTGATATGAATAAATACTTCGATGATTTCTTTGCTGCACATACCGGCGCAGGCGAGTCTATTGATGATATTATGGCTTCGTTCACCGATGCTGCAAACCGCGCCCTTACCGCTAAGAAAGCTGCAGAGGAAGAAAAGCGCAAGGCGGAAGAAGCTGCGAAGCTGGCTGAGCAGGAAAAAGAATTCAAGCGCAATGATTTCACTAGTGTAATGGATACTTTTATGGACTTTATGCTCAACTATAACTATATTACTGAGGAAGAGTATGATCAGTTCTGGAAAGACTGGAACACTGAGACTTGCGATGAACTGCTGGACAGCCTGGATGAAGTTAAACATTTGGCAGACAAATTCTCTGATGATCTGGACTTTTTTGCGGACCTACTGGGCGGCCTTGATGCTTTCAAATCAACGAAAGAAGATAAAGACAATGTGCAGCCGGCTAAGGCAGATGCGAAGCCTCCGGTCCAGAAGAAACCTGTGATTAAAGTAAAGTTGCCGAACCCTGAGAGTTTCATTGATATCCTTAATGGATTTATCAATAAGTAAGGACTGCGGCAATGCACTCCTGCTAGTTACTATGAGGCTCGCTTTCCCTCCTTTCTAAAGTAGTCGATGTTGTCACGGAAATGAATATATACTAAACATCGAGCCTCGTAGTTACTTTTATATAGCGGCTTGTGCCGATCGTCATAGAGTAGCCTCCTTGTTATTTTATAGCGGCTAGCCGCATTTGAACAGTACACCCCTAGTAGATTAAGTTCTATTAGGGGCGTTTCTTTGTGCTGCGCGAAGCCAGGTCACGCCGATCGGTGCGCATTGGTTTATATAAGAGCGCAAGAGAGAGCGGCCCGATCGGCATATTCTAATATACTAGTTACTATGAGGGCACTATTCGCGCAATCCTCATTTCATCCGTCCTATTGGACCGAAGTATGCCGATCGGCTTATACGTGTTATCACCGCCCTCATAGGCTGCGCAGGCAAAAACATTTACAAAAAAAATAGGGTTTTTTTTTACTATAAAAATTAGGATAGATTGATTGAACTTTTCTGTCCGACCGCACGGTAAATCCTGATGCCGATCGGCTTATTCTACACAGGCAAAAACATTTAAAACACAAAAAGGGTTTTTTTCTTAAAGAAAAATCTTTTTAATAAATTATCCTTTTTTGTCCTCGCGCAGTCTTTCTTCTCCTCATACTCCAAATTGAAAATGTTAGCTTTGCGATCGGCTCGTGTAAAGTCTTTGTAAAGAAACGGCAAATTTACTTTACAGCGCCCGATCGGCATACTTTGGCACTTTTTTTGACACTGCCGATCGGATTTTTCAAATGAAAATTGCCTGTTGGTAAACAAGGATTTTTAATTGATTTTCCTATTTGTTCCTCCCGCCCGTCATAATACCAGCCCCATTAAAAAACCCGGCCGGTATAATCTAATCCAAGAGCAAGTAAATTTGCCACGATTTTTTGAATGATTTTGCTTGTTCTGAAACGTTGCAAGTAAAAGGGTATATGTAAATGTTTCCGGGTGATAAAATAGGTAGAATTGCCTGAATGAAAACTGGTTTGTGCCAATAAAAAATGGCCCCGGTTCCAATAGGAAAGAAAAAAATAAGGATAAGGGTGCGGAAATGGGGAAATTAAATTGCGGTTTGGGTAGATGAAACCGATCGCACGTCTACTCCACAGTTTTCAAGGATTTTATACAATTTTTCTATAATTTTAAACAATTTTAAACAATTCTTCTATAATATTTCATTATTTTTTATAATCTTCACCCTCCCCATCCCCGCATTTTCAATCCAAATTTCAAAAACCTCCGCATAAAAAAAATTCGTGGGAGTTGGCACGTTAGTGCCAGCTCCCAAACAGCGATTTTACCAGTCTGCCCGGAGGGCAGAGTGTAAAAGTTCGCGTAAAATTACAATTACAATTACAATAACAATTACAATGTATTTGACATTTCTTTACACTCTTTTACATTTGGACAAATTTGTCAAGTAAAAATATAGTTAAGACAAATTTGTCAAGATGTTCTTATACAAATTTGTCAAGTGAGGCATTTTTACTTGACAAAAATTAAGACAAATTTGTCAAGATAAACTATCTATTTTAGACAAATTTGTCCAAAACAGCATTTTTACTTGACACGATTTCTGTCAAGCTAGTAACCACTTTGTCAAAGTCTTTGTAAAGAAAGGCATTTTTACTTGACAAAATTTTAGACAAAATTGTCAAGATAAATGTAAAGCGCTTTGACAAAAATGTCAAGATGGCGGAAATGCGCTCCTACTAGTTACTAGCAAGTTAGCATTCCCGCCCTTACATTAATCAGCAATAATTTTCAGCCGAATCCCCGTCGAAGGGAAATAGGCAAAATTATCCACAACTTCATAGTCCTAAGCAGACTAGTTCAACACGCTCACTTTGATGGTACCCCCCAAGTATTCACCGGGCAAGTCATTGCCGCCCTCTTCTTCTTCTCTCAACAATTCGGGGTATTCTGTCCTTATAAGCTTCAGACGGTTACTGACAGTCTAACGACTAACACCCACTTTTTCGCCAATCTTATCCTATTTGAGTCCAGAAAGATACAAGTCCGCAATTTCTTTCAGCTACAATTTCGCAATTTTACTTTCACTTTTAGATTCCTTCACGTGTTCCCATTTAGCCTAATTGCGCTTATTCAAAGCTTTAAAAGGTTCTAACATAATTTCAATATTCAAGTCATCACTACTAATATCATCACATAAAATTAATTCTATTGCGGCAATAGCATATTCCCCCGCTTTACTTTTATCCCTCTTATATAATTTTCTAATCTAATCTAACATACTAGAATAAATAACACCAGTATTTCTAGTTTCTAATTCTTTTAATTCATCAGTCACGATTTTCAGCCTCCCTCTTAAATATTTCATCAAGAGCTTGTACTAATTCATCATTAACTGAATATGTCCAACATAAATATTCTGGATATTCGGGATTCTACATTGCGAAATCAGGATATATTCCTTTCTCTCGTAGATCCTTCATAATCTTTAATGAATAAATTATTTTCTTTGTTTGCTCACTTTGCTTCATTTGCTCATTTGCTCCTTCTCATTTATTCTTCTAAATGATTTTTATACTATTGAATAACACTTTTAACCCAATAATCATCAGAAGAAATCTATCCAGTTAATGAATATTCTAATGCGGAAATAGCTAATTCTCCCGCTAGTTCTGGATAAACTTCATATACTTTTCTTGCTTCATCTAAAGCAAATTTACTAACAACTCCAGTTTCATTTCCTTTTACATTATTAAATTCTTTAATCATAATTAATCTTCCTCTCTATCAGAATTTTTCTTAATATAATCTTTCATAGCTCTACGAAGAGCTTGAGACATAGATAAATCTAAATCCTTACAAAATTGCGCAAATGCTTCTTTTTCAGATGCGGAAATGCGTATTGTTAAAGTGGTTTGTTCTTCATTATTTTTAACCATATATTAAACTCCTTTCAATTTAATTTTATTTTTTCATAATATTATAAAAATTAAAATAGAATCATTATATAACTTTGTCCAAAAAATGTTGTAACACATTGTCTTACAATTTGACATTTCAAAAATTTTATGATATAATAATTATAGAAAAATAGATATAGAAAGGAACGATGGTTAAATGGAACCAATAGCAAAAGCAGTATTCCTTTTTGGATATAAATATACTGCTGCGGAAATAGATGAATTAAAAGAAAAAGTATTTCCAGAAGATCCAATGCGAAAGAACCAGTTTTTTGAAGATTATCTTATTGGACCTACATCAAAAAATGAATATTTTATTGGAGTTGAATTTGCGGAAACTGATCAAGATAGACACATTGAAGCGGAAGAGCTGAAACTACAGCCTTCACAATTGCGCGAATTGAAATATATTATGATGAATATCCGCATTACAGAACCTCCAAAATTTTATATGGCAGTAATTTATTAAAGGAGACTTAAATATGGCAACAACAATAAAAGTAATTTTTGGTTATCATTATACTAGTACAACAGCATTAAAAACTGCTTTAAGTAATAAATATCGAACATATGGAACTGATTTATCAAATGGATCAAATTATCCAAAAACTTATCAATTTGATCCATCGACCCCAAGTAATTCAACTAGTTCAGAAGCTTATACTCAATTTATTAGAGATATGACAAATCAAGCTTATGAATATTATACTGCTTTAACCTATAGCGATACAAACTATGGTATTACTACTTCTTCATCAGTTACTAATCCCAATAACATACAATCCGGTAGTAGTAACGAAATTAATAATCTTACAACAATATTCAATACTATAAATGAATTAACTTTTAATCCGAAATATAAAATGGATGGACAAGATGATATATTTGCAGGTGTCGAAATAAAAAGTATTCCTATTAGTGGCACTTTTTCTGAATCAGAAGCTAATATATTAACCAATAATTTAATTCAGTATAATACTTATCATTTATCAAATGATCAAATTAATCATCTAAAAGAAATCGCAAGATATCTAGGACGTTCTGATAAACCTCAATTTTATATCTTTGCAGCATAAATCATTATATAGAAAGGGAAATAATTATGTCAAAACAAACATATCTTGAATGCATTGAAACAAAACCAAATCCAAAAGCTTGCGTTAAGAAACTTCTCATTGTTAATATGCGGGAATGCGTAGCTCAAATGCGCCATAAGGGTTATATGCCTACGCTCTGTAAAGACTGGTCTCTTTCAGCCTGTATTTGTTGGCTTTTTAAAGATATGAACCATCTTAAACCCGGCTATTATCTTTACGAATATTCTACCGAATCTACCGAAGATTCGATTCTTTCCGAAAAAACCGACTTTCGAGATGCTTTTCTAACTTTTCTTTCGTTTGAGTTTAATTTGTTTCCAATAAAAAACGATAAAGACAAGACAGAAACTTATAATTTTTTAATTTATGTCGATTAAGAGGAGGATAATAATATGAGTTATATTTGGGCATATCGAGTAATTCTCGATCTAAATGATAATAAAGGGCCGAAAGAAGAATGCGGTTTTATCCACGCTGGAGAGTTTTTCAAATCTGCGATAGAAGTTCTCGAAGATTATTATGAAGATGAATTAAATAAGATTGTTTATCTCGAATGCATCCAAGAGGGAGACATTGTTACTGTTAACTCACTTGCGGCTTGGGAAGCTATCAAAGCTTATCTTGATTGGAATAGCGAATTTATTGTTCAATAAGAGGTGCGGAAATGCGATATCACTTTTATAAATTCGTTTTAATTGCAAGTTGCACAGTTAAAGAAACAACTGCCGATTTCCGCTTCGAAGGAGTCGTAAGTGCTAAATCGCTTTTAAAAGCTGAAGCTTTTCTATTAGAACAATTTAAAGATCCGTATGACTCAATCAGTATTCGATCTTTATTGGAATGTCCCCGTCATATGACTTATATAGTACATTCAAATCTTGCTGGAACAACAGTTACGACAAAAAATTGTGAATAAGGAGGACGCGGAAATGATTATCTATAAATATCACGGCGAAGTTGTCGATTTAAATCCCGGCCGTACTTAGCCTAAAAAGCTATATCTCAATGGACAATGCCTTGCCTCAAATGAATCCGAGGCACGATTAACAATCACTAAAACTTGGGAAGGTCACGGATATCGAGTGCTAAAAATAGAATTTATCGGAACCGTAGAACATACAAAGATTATCACGGAAGACTTGCGGTTTTCGGAGGTTTACCGTGAAGACTCTTGATAAATATTGTAAGAATTGCGCGCTCCGTGACCCCAAGGCGCCGAAATGCCAGTTAACCGGTCTGGAAATCCAGCAAGGAGATATGGCTTGCGCTAGATATGTTACCCACCTTGATGAATGCGGAATTTGTGGGTCTAAGATGCCACGAGGCTTGTTGATTGATGCAACTAATCCAGCAGATCCGTTCTATGTATGCCCGCAGTGTGAGCAGAAAATCGGAACGTGTTTTACTTGCGAAAAAGCGCAACAATGCTCATTCGAATCCGATCCTTCGACACTGCCTAAAGTAATTCCGCAAACAATTCGACAAGGTAATGCGGTTATGCAGACTCAAGTCCGCAATCCAGAACGAGTAAAAATTACTTGTGAAAAGAATTGCGCCTGTTATGATAAAGAAATAGGTTGTATTCGAGAAGAATCTCAGTGTTGTAATAAATATATTTTTGTAAGGAGAAAATAATAATGCCGATATGTATAATTCCAATTCTTGTTGCTATAGTACTAACAATAATAACTGTTGGAGTAGGTATTTTAGTAATACGAATAACTTTTGGAGACATTGATTTAGAAGATGTTCAATTGCTTTTTCTACTTTGTGCGTTATTTTTTGGACTTCCCGCGGTTGCTGGTTTTATTTTGTTAATTTAAGAAAGGACTAAAGAAATGATTTGTATAATTCTAGCCATTCTTGTGTTTATTCTAGTATATAAAATTGCGGATTTCGACAAAGGCGCTTATGCATTTGTAGGTGGAGTAGGCGCTTGCGGCATTGGGCTTGTTATTTGTATTCTTCTTTCTTGTGCAATTCATACAGATACTCATATTATTGAACAAAAAACTTATGATTTAGCTCCAATTTCTTCTATTTATGATGTAAAATCTGTCAATCCATATTATTTTCATTCTTTTATTACTGGAACTTATACTTTTTGTATCATCCAAGAGGATGAAATTGTTGAGTATGAACAAAAGGTTGAATCAAAAAATATTCATTATATTATCAAAGGGAAACCTTATATGACAGAAACGGTTTATGGATATAAAAATAAATTAGCACGTTTTTTATTTTCTATAACAGATATAACAGATTATGATTTCTATATTTTGGCAAAGGAGGCTACATAAATGGGATTTGTGATTGGATTAATAATAATTTTAGCTGTAAGCTTTGTAATTATCTCTTTTCTCAGTATACCCGAGATAGAAGAACTAGGATATCTTATTGCTATTCTATTCGTAGCATTATACTTTATTTTCTATGCAGAATGCCCAACGCCAAAAGGAGATATTCAACAAAGTCATAAAGTAGATGTTGTTTCGGTTGCGGAATATGATTTAGTTCCTTTAAGTAAAATTTATCCAACTGCGGAAGACGATCAATATATCACCGTAAATACGAACGGAGAATTTGGGTATTATACATATAAAGATGGTATTCTTCAATATTATACTTGTGAAGAATTTCAATATTCTAATGAAAATAAAAATATTCAAAAAGTATTCTTAATTACACCAGCGAACAGAGTGAGACGTTTCTTTACACTTCAAAAAGAAAAAGAAGTTATGGAAGTTATAATTTCTCATAATTCAAAAGTATACATAACACCAAATTAAAAGGAGAAAAGTATGATTTTTATTATTATTTGTGGGATTTTACTTGCAGTATTCTTTACTTGGTACGCTTATCAAGCTTGGGAATTTTTTTCATCTATTTGTTTTGGATTTCTAGGATTGATTTTTGGCGTATTAATAGGTATTCTTTTTAGTA
>Ga0310694_10002119_pt1 | contig 20943 bp, 16 predicted proteins | sample 174DNAGHGhighgp2_FD_203884 | JGI IMG/M metagenome (GOLD analysis project Ga0310694, IMG submission 203884) | Sheep rumen microbial communities from Palmerston North, Manawatu-Wanganui, New Zealand - 1742 DNA GHGhigh gp2 (v2) (version 2) | ecosystem: Host-associated > Mammals > Digestive system... | reverse complement strand
CGAACTACTGGCGGAGATTCAGCGTATCACTTCCGAAGGAGACTATCCTGCCGCCAAAGAGATGGTGGAGACCTATGCCGTCAAAGTTAATCAAGATCTCCATAAAGAGGTGTTGGAACGGTATGCCAAACTCAACCTCGCTCCCTACAAAGGCTTCGTCAATCCCGTATATTGCGTTGAGCGCAACGAGGATGGCGAGATCACGAATGTGACCCTTGATTTCACTGAAGGATATATCGAGCAACATCTGCGTTATAGTCGCGACTATAGTCCGCTACCGAGTGTCAATTAAACTACCGATATCAAAATCGATAGCCAACAGGATACTGTTACTGCAAGCTATCCATGGAGATCCGCTTATGCGGGTCTCTTCGGATATGCCGGACGATATCCTCGTACTCCATGAAGCCCTCACGCGCCTACGTGATCATAAAAAAGGAGAACCCCTCACGCTCTATCTCAAAAACTGCGGTACAGCGCTCCGTTTCCTGCAGGTCCATCTGGCGAAATGCTATCCTGGCGAACCCATCACCCTTACCGGTGATCCGCGACTCATGGAACGGGACGGCAAACCGACCACGCAAACTACCTCTGCGAAGATTCTGCATGGTGAGACGATCCCGGTAGAAAAAGATGAGTCTCCCTATATCACGATGTCCCGCCGCATGGCAGAGACCTATCCGAATATACCGCTCGAAAGGGACTGGTCCGCTGCGGCTTTCTGGTATGAATATATCGCCATACATGGTGGTTCGCTCTTCCTCGATGGCCTCTGCAAAGATAGCCTCCAAGGTGACCGCATCGTCGCAGATATCTATGCCAAATACTTTGGCGTCGATACCACCTTCACACCGGATGGCATCGAGATAACATCGAACCAATCACGAGCCAATCACGAGGCTATCCTAGACTTTAGTCCTTATCCCGACCTGTATCCCTCGGTCCAACTTACGTGCGAACGCTTGGGTATCAAACTGAAAGCTACCGGTATCGACCGGCTTCGTTTCAAAGAATCGGACCGTATAGAAGCAGTACGCCTGCATGAGGTGCGGAATGACCACCGCATGGCGATGAGTCTGATGGCTGCGGACTATCCCGTATCTATCGAAGAACAAACTTGTATCGCCAAGAGTTATCCGAACTTCGTACCTCAACATATTACACCGATAAAAGGGGTGAATGATGATAATTTAGGCAAAAAACATGCCCTCTCCAAACTAATCCATGCCGCTACATCTGAGTATGTGTGGTTGCACGATGATGATATTGTCTTACCCCCAGCTACGCAGAAAGCCGTAGTCTTGGAAGGTGACCTTATTATTCTTCCGCTACGCATGGAAAGTCTCTCCAAAAAACCTTCCCTCTTGGAGAAATTGCAGATGGTTGAGTATACGGCCATTCAGGCGCTCACCATGCGTACCGCTAAACGGGGTAGGGCAGTCATGTGTTCCGGTGCCAACCTTATCGTGCGTCGCGATGTATGGTTGGCATGCGAACCCGAAATCCATCCCGAGATTCCTTCGGGGGATGATATGTTTTTGCTCGAAGCCGTCAAGCAGCATGGTTACAAAATATCCGTCATCGATACACCGGATTTTACGGCTATAGTGCGACCGCTAACCTCGTGGCGGGCATTCTTCCGTCAACGCATGCGCTGGGCAGGAAAAGCACCCCATTATACGGACAAAGATATCATCCGTTGTGGGGCATGGGTATTAATCGCCAATATGATCCAACTCCTTTTTCCTCCCTTTATCCTGATCAAATTTCCGATCGAATATAGTCTCATTCGTTCCAATTTCTTGGTCTCGCTGCTCTTGGCGATTCTCTACCCTTATTACATGCTTTTTTGCCTCATTGGTGGTTTATTTAGAGCCAACAAGTGGTAAATTTGCAAAAAAAATGAATATTTTTGCCAAAAAATTTGGTCATATCAAAAAAAAGTAGTACCTTTGCGCGATTTTTCGTGTAGATATGCGAAGAATCCCCGAATTGGAAATAAATATAAAATATATACTACAATGTCAAAGATTTGTCAAATTACAGGCAAGAAAGCCATGGGCGGATGCAACGTTTCGCACTCGAAACGACACACGAAGCGCACCTTCGATGTGAACCTTTTCCGCCGCAAGTTCTACTGGGTAGAACAGGATGTATGGATCGAGCTGAACGTGAGTGCAGCCGGTCTGAGAACAATTAACAAGATCGGCCTCGACAACGCCTTGAAGCAGGCGGCTGAGAAGGGCTATCTCTATTAAACGAAAGGAGTTGAAGTATGGCAAAGAAAACAAAAGAAGCCCGCGTTCAAGTTATCCTTGAGTGCACAGAGCAAAAAGCCAGCGGTGTTCCGGGAATGTCTCGTTACATTACTACCAAGAACCGTAAGAACACTCCGGACCGTTTGGAGCTCATGAAGTACAATCCCTATTTGAAGAAATACACGCTTCACAAGGAGATTAAGTAATTAACCCTAATTAGAAAGGCTTAGAACTATGGCAAAGAAAGCGGTCGCAACACTGCAAACCGGTAACTCCGGACGCGCGCACTCTAAGTGCATCAAGATGGTTAAGTCGCCTAAGACGGGTGCTTACATCTTCCAAGAGGAGATCGTTCTGAACGAGAAAGTGAACGAGTTCTTCAAGTAAAAAACCGAAAATGCGTACTACCCTATGGAGTGGTACGCATTTTTTATCCCATAAACCATAACCCGTAACCCATAACCCCTAATCCATGCTCGGCATCATCATCAATCCCAAGTCAGGCAAACCATATTTCCGTGCGCAGCGTATCTATTTATGGAAACTGCTGCGTAAGCGTCATGCACCCTTTGCGTACTGTGTCACGAAATTCGCAGGGCATGCCATCGAACTGGCACGCGAGTTAGTAGAGAAAGGTTGTGACGAGATACTCATTCTCGGTGGGGACGGAACGCTCTCGGAAGCCATTAACGGTATCATGCGGGCTAATCTGACGCCGGAACAGCGGGCGAAGATCCAAGTGGGCCTGATGCCCCGTGGTACAGGTAATGATTTCGGGCGGTACTGGGGACTGAATAAGAAGCATAAAGAGTCGCTCCATCGTTTCTTCCGTGGTACACCGCATCCGATTGATATAGGTTGCGTCACCTATTGGCGAAACGACATTGAGCATCATCGTTACTTCATCAACTCTGTCGGTTTTGGTGTCGATCCGCTCTGCTGCAAGAAAGCCGAATCGCTCAAGCATTATATCGGTTCGCATCATGTGAACTATGTCTTCGGACTCATCGCGGCGGTGATTCAACATAAAGCGCAACATATGGTGCTGCGGGTGGATGGGAAAGAAGCGGTCAATGATCTGCTCTTCACGATGAATATAGGCAACGGACCTTTCTCGGGCGGCGGTATCAAACAAAACCCTGATGCGGATCCGTCTGACGGTGTCTTCCATGCGATGTTCATTCGCAAACCCACTTTCGGGCAAATCGTCAAAGCGCTACCGAACCTCTTTAATGGTCGCCTGACAGAATTACCTTTCGTCTATCCGATCGTAGGCAAAGAGATCGAGATAGGGTACCACAAGCATATTCTCTTCGAGGCCGACGGAATCTTAGAGAATATCGTAGGACCCTGTACCGTAAGTTGTATCCATCATGCACTCCAGTTCAGATGTTAAAACAACAAGGCTCCAATAGAATCTATACCCGCGAAACGGACGAGAACGGTCGTTCGGTCATTCGCGTGGAGGGTACGAACCGAGACGAGAACCGTGCTTTTATCTACATGGCGCGGCATTTTCATGCACTCGGTTTACCGGTACCCGAACTGTATGAGGTTAGCGACGATGAGATGTCTTATACCCAACAAGACTTGGGGGACACCATCCTCTTCGACCATTTGGACAACTATACCTTATTGGAGCGCACGATGCGCGCGCTGGCGCATGTACAGGTGGAAGGCGCACGCGATTTCGATTGGTCCGTTTGTTTTCCTGTACCGGCGTTTGATGAACGCTCTATCCGTTGGGACCTGAACTATTTCAAGTACTGCTTCCTCAAAGGCACGAAGATCGAGTTCTCCGAACCCAAGTTAGAGGATGAGTTTGATGCGGTCGTTAAGGTCATTCTGGCTCAACCCGCAGAGACATTCCTCTATCGCGATTTCCAAAGCCGCAATGTGATGATCAAAGATGATCAACCGTACTTCATCGATTTCCAAGGTGGTCGTCGCGGTCCAACCCAATACGATGTAGCCTCGTTCCTTTGGCAAGCGAAAGCGAACTTCGCTCCTGCACTTCGTGAACAACTCATTGATGCCTATCTGGATGAATTAGGGCAAATCATAAATCATAAATTTGAAATCCTAAATAAGGCAGCTTGGCGTGCTGCGCTTCCTCATTTTGTGCTGCTCCGTACACTTCAAGTGCTTGGTGCGTATGGCTATAGAGGCTATTTCGAACGCAAACCGCATTTCCTGGAGTCGATACCGCTTGCTCTCAAGAACCTGCACGAACTCTTTGAAACGAACCCGGAACTTCAACACCAATATCCGTATTTGTATGCTCTTAGTAACGATTTACTCCTTCTCCTTTAAGAAGGGCCTGCCTATCGATGAATCCGGTAATGGCGGCGGATATATCTTCGACTGCCGCGGTACCCATAATCCCGGTAAGTACGACGAGTATAAGTCCCTCACGGGCTTAGACCAACCCGTCATCGATTTCCTCGAACAGGACGGCGAGATCCTCGCTTTCCTGGATTCGGTTTATGCGCTTGTGGATCATCATGTAGCACGGTTTATCGAACGCGACTTTACAAACCTTCAAGTGGCTTTCGGTTGCACGGGTGGGCAACATCGTTCCGTTTATTGTGCCGAACATCTGGCGCAGCATCTCAAAGAGAAATTCAATGTTTCTATTCGCCTCATTCATCGCGAAAGAGGTATCGAGAAAGAGTTATGAAAGCGATGATTTTTGCAGCGGGTTTAGGTACGCGTCTCAAACCCCTCACCGATACGATGCCTAAAGCCTTAGTGCCGTTAGCCGGTAAAAGCCTGCTTCAATGGCAGGTAGAGAAACTCCGCGATGCAGGTATCACGGATATCATCGTCAACATCCATCATTTTCCCGATAGCATCATCGATGCCGTTCGTGCCAACGAAGGGTGGGGGTGTACTATCACAATATCCGACGAACGGGATATGCTTTTGGATACCGGAGGAGGACTGAAGAAAGCGATTAGCGGTGACGAACCCATCCTCGCGTGCAATGTGGATATCCTCTCGAATATCAATATCCGCGCGTTCATCGCCGCCTATGAACAAACAGGTGTTTCTCAACTCGTTGTCTCGGACAGACAAACCCAGCGCTATCTCTGTTTCGATGAAGCGGATACGCTCTGCGGTTGGACGAATATAGCTACTGGCGAGATTAAAGGGCAAGACGGACGCCATCTGGCGTTCAGTGGGATGCAGATCCTTAGTCCCGAGGCTTTGGCGCACTTACAAACCATGCCTGAAACCAAATTCTCCCTCATTGATTTCTATTTGCGCACCATGCACCAGGTGCCTTTCTGCGCCTATATACCTGCCGACTACCGCATGATGGATGTCGGCAAAATTGACCAAATAGACGAGGCAGAGGCTTTTGCAGAGAGCTTATAAGCAAAAAATGAGGGTGTAAGTGCATTTTTTTGCCAAAATATTTGGTCATATCAAAAAAAAGCAGTACCTTTGCACCCGCTTTTGAGATAAGAGTACACAATTTTGTCTCCCTAGCTCAGTTGGTAGAGCAACTGACTCTTAATCAGTGGGTCGAGGGTTCGAGTCCCTCGGGGGACACAAAAGGACATCCAATAGGGTGTCCTTTTTATGTGTGTTTGATGATATAATAGGGGATATTGAGTGCCTCTATTTCGGCTTTATATCGTTCATACAGTTCTTTCCGAATAGCGTCTGAACCATTTGAACGGGCAGGGTCGGGAACCCAAGGCAGGTCAGGGTAGGTAAGCAGATAGGTATCCATCGGATAACGCTCTATCGCTTCGTTCAACCATTCCGGTACGCGTCCGAATGCATAATCAAACCACACCTTTGTTACAATCAATTCCGTATCAAAGAAATAAACGTTTTCTGACGCCTGACTACTGATAGCTGCCAACTCTTCTATCTGATGTTTGGCTATCTCGCATAACTCCTCATAACTGACCTCCGTTGTCCCTTTCTGCTCCACATATGTACGCGCGTACTCGGGTACGTACGTACCTTTATACCTACGCGCGAGGTAACGGGCCAAGGTGCTCTTTCCCGTACTCTCCGGACCAATAATGCCTACTTTGAACATTAGCGTGTGAGCATCAGTTTGATATTCAGACCCACGTTATCGGCCTTCACTGGATAAGAGGATGAGATAAGCGGCGTGGTACCTTGGTGGTCGTAGAAGAGTTGCAGGTTGATCTTCTGACTCAGTACATAGTCCGCGGATATCTTTATCGCGAAGACCTTGTTACCCGACGAAGCTTGCGTCAGACCGCGGTCTAAGATATTATCACTACCTTCCACATAGAATGAAGTTGGGATCTTACGCAGCAACATCTTCACATCCTTATAGGATAGGTCCACTTGGATCTTGAGGTCATTGCTTACTTTCTTCTCCGAACCGTCTTTGCCCTTACGAATGAAATTGAGGTTCTTCACCGTATAACCGGCACCGATCACAAACTCGTTCGTATGTCCTTCCGTCAGTTGGGCAGAGGTCACATTCAGCGCCATGTTGCGTTGCTTGCGGTACTCGGCTTTCATGTTGAAGGAGTTCTTCATCGTCATGTTCACTCCGATAAGCGGAGCAAAAGCCTCGCTGAGCGTTACATTCGTGATGTCGTATGCTGAACTCGGACGCGGTTTATCGTTCGCTACATCGCGTACGAAACCGATCATCTTGTTGTCTCCGTCCGCACCTACCCAGGTGGAGAAACTGTTAAACGAACTGATGGCGTACTTACAGGTGTACGCATGGGTAAGGGTGATCGACTTGAAATGATCTTTGAGAACCGGCAACTTACCCAAACCGTCATAAGTCACGGACCAGTTCGGCAGTATATTCAGGATACCGAGGAAAGGATTCAGACTCACTTTCGAAGCGCTCCGACCCGTGTAAGCGGCCAGGAACGCCGGTACGAGTACATCGGCTGAGTTAGGACTTACTGTTCCGTGCTTGGTAGGATCATAGGGCGTATTCTCCGTCAAATGGTTCAAGAAACCCGTCGTCGGCATGATGATACCGTTATACTGGCCTTGTACGCGGTCGGTTAACTGTACGCGGTTCGCCAGGAACTGGTCATAGGTGCTGTTCGCAAAATCCGATGCTTGGTTACCGACACGACTGAAGATCGTACTGATACCGCATTGGGTGATGTTAAATGAACCCGTCACATTCTCCTGGAACTGCTCGTAGGTATAGATCGTCGAACTGGAGTTAGCATAATACCGTTTACCGGTCAATTGGATCTTAAGACCCGGCAGCGGTTCGAGTGTCAACTTGATATCCAGATCTTCCGTATGGGCACGCGTAGCGGGTTGTACCACCGAGGTGTCTCCACTCAGCCATCCGTTGTTCTTGGCGCGCTCGATCATGTTGGCAGGGATGAAACCGAATGCAAAATCAAAGCCCGGCGCATAGGCTCCGTTGATACGACTCTGACCCATGAATCCTGCCTCCGGTGCAAAGCCCGGCAGCGTCATGGAGTTGGTCTCACGATAGGTGATCTGTAGCTTACGGATCATCGTTCCCAAATAAGCGAACATATCGCCGGTCACTTGTGCCGGAGTGCGTTGGTTAGGATCACGCGTCGTGACGGTGACGGTAGCTAACGTGCAGTCCGCTTTCGGCGTGACGCTCACTTTGGTGTTACCTGCCGGACGGAAGGAGACAGGGATCTTCTTACCTGTCGAATCGGTCACTTGCACGATCAGTAACTCGCTGTTCAAGCGGTGGGTGATCTCGATAGGCTCGCCTTTCTTGAGCGGCAAAGTCTGCGTATAGGTCTTCGGTTTGAAATTCTTCCGTGAACCCCTACCCGAATAGAGTTGGGTGATCTGCTTCCAGTATTTGGATTTACCGTACCAGGTCTCGAAATTGATACCTCCGTCCACTTGCCAGGTCTGCAACGAGCTCACGGTGTTACCAAGGTTCGCACCGTCACCGGTAGAAGAGGCATTACGCGTCCAGTTATAGTTTGCGTTATAGGATGCGTTCGCCGTGAACGGATCCAGATACGGGATACGGTTGAACGGTACGTTCCAACTGGCGGTGAACACCTGTTGGTACAGATAGGGTTTACCGAAACGGGCTAACGACCGCTGGATCGTATCTTTCCATGCCGCATACTTGTCATGGATAAACTCATCGTCGAAATAGTTATTCTTCAGGATCTCCGGCGTGTACTTACCTTCATCGATGATGGCATTGAAGGACGACTGGAAGGTGAACTTCATATTCTTGGTCAGGTCGTATTTGATATCCACATTACGATCCCAAGTGAAGTCCTTGCTGTAGGTCAGGTCCATCGCCTGAGCCGCTGCATCACCGGTCAGGTCGCGCATCTTCATATGACTGAAGGTGCGGTGCATATTCATGTTAAACGACCATGACTGCGGCAGGTAGTAGAAATTCAACTCCTTGAGGGCTTTCACTTTGCTCACTTTCTCCACCTTGCCGAAGGGTTCCCACGGTTTGGGGTTGAAGTTATAACTATATTGGAAAGCACCCTTATGATCGGTCGTGAGGTTCGTCTCTATCTCGGGCGAACGCTCCAACTGGCGGTTATACGAAGTAGAAATGGAGAAGTTAGCGGGATCCACAAACAGGTCGCGTTTCTTCGTGTAATGTTGGTTGAGTTTCAAGTTTGTTGCCGAGAAGGAGAGGGACTCATGCACGGTATTGGTCATCGCCTTGATGGAATCGCGTTCATGTTTGGTCTCGTACGTACTCAGTGTCTCTGACAGCCGCACATCCGTATCGAGCGGGTCAAATTCAGGGCTCTCCACCTCTTTGCTGTACGCTACATACAGCGGCATCTGGATCTTCGCCGGTTCGGGGAACAGACGACCTGCCTCTACCGCCGCACTGACGGATATCTGGTAGAAATTATCCATGTTACGGTCCAGCACATTCGCTTCTATCGAACCATATCCTGCCGTCTCTAACCGTCCCGCTACATTGACTTGCGCGATATCGCTGATACCGAGAGAAGCATTGGCCATGGCGGCTACACCACCTTGTTCGTTGAACTGGCATAGGCGCAACTCGTTCACCCATACCTCACCGCTCACTTTCTGTTGCGCCCGGTTGCGAACACCGATCATGATTGAAGATACTTCCTCCAGCGTCGGGTTACCGAGTACGGCTACTTTGTTATCACCGTCATAGCGCTCGTAGCGCTGCGTGTTGCTCACACCGTCATTACCGGCCCGACGAGCTTTGTTACGCGCTGTCTTGGTCTCCGGGAAGATAGAGAGCGGGAAATTGAACATGTTCGCTGCCGGCCAAACGAGTGCGCGGTCAATCTCGGAGTTATTATTGTATCCGCCTGTGCGGTGCTCGGTCAGGTGCAGCGGGATCTCATATTCGTAGTAGTTATTCTTCAGGTCACTACCCATACGGATGAAACAGGTCAGGTCGCCGTCTTGCAACTCGGTCCAGTTAGGATCATCCGTGGTGAACTGCTCGGCATGCACGAACATCTGCAGGTTCTTGTACTGACGCAGGTCATAACTTACATTCTTATATATCGCGCGGGCATCACGCGGAGCGAGATTATTCACGCGCATGGACATCGCCTGCTCATTCTGCGCGATGAGTTGGGCCTGACCCGGATCGGTCTGACGACTCACACCCGGAGGCAGCACATAGTTAACCGGCCAGCGGGTACTGTTCTCTTCGATATTCACCGCCTGGATACTCATCGAAGTGGTGTCGGTAATCGGCAGACTGTTGGGTTCCAGACTACGCGTGTACTGACGCCATTCGCCGCGAACAAGGTCCATCGTTGCAAAACGCAGCACTGTCTCATGACGGAAACCGGTCATGTACATACGCATGAAACGAATGGATTTCCAGTTACGTATCGAACCTACTTTCTTCACGTTATCGCCGCGGAGAGGTATCTTGAACTGGTACCAGGTCACATCGGCTGTCGAACCGTCACGTAGTACCACGCGGCTGATCTTCTTCTCGGTGATATTCTGGCGACCCACCTCTAAGTTACGCGGATCGAGCGATACCTCGTATTGGAAATAGCGCTCGTACTCATTGAGCGTGTTATCCTGGTTCACATCCTCCACATCCGGATTGAGTGTAGCGGCTGTACCGTAACTCTCCGTCTGCTGTTCTGTCGCCGGTGAGTTACCTTGCGTACCGTTATAATGTTTGTAACGATTGAGGATACTTACCTCATCGCGGTCATAATCCGTACCGCGGTAGAAATGGTAGTTATCGCCTGCCGGGTCATTGAGGGGCGAGTAGGGATCGGCTTCCCATGCTTGCCGCACATCGCTGTTCACTTTGGCGCGTAACTGGTCCACAAAGGTCTTATACGCCGGCCATTCATGCTCCTGCGTATCGTTCAGACCGTTCAGACCCACATCCTGATGTTCGCGTGCGCCGGCTTCGTTGCTGAAGGCATTGACGGTACTCGTGGTGCGGGGAACAAGACCCCAAGGGGTCATCTCTACGCGACTACCGTCTGTCGGGGATACCGGCAAACCGTGCTCGAAGGCTTTCTTACCGTCACGTAAGATATCCTCGCTCATGTCACCGAGGTTGATGTAGAGTTTACCGTAGTCTTCCGGTTGCATATCGGGGTTCGTCAGCGCCGGGTCCATCAACCAGAACTGGATATATTCGATATTCGCTTTCTCAAAATCCGTGTTATCCAACCGCCGCATGATACCACCCCATCGTTTCTCGGGGTTGGTCAACTTACCGTCCGGACCGATCTCGTCGGCACTGATGTTGTATTGACCGCGTTCTTCGGGATAGAAAGCGAGGTTCAGTAAGGGGATCTTCGTATCTACATTGATGGCTTCCTGACGGTTCGGATAGAGCTCCTCCTGATAAACGATACGCGTACGGTGGTCACTCAGTGCCGCCAAGTTATTGCGGATATGCGCCGGGGTGTTCGTCTGCGGGTAACCGAAGATAGGATCGACCGTGTACCAAGACAGGTGAGCACGGTTCTTGTTATAACCGATCGTATCGCGGGTGATGTTGACATGCGATTCTTCAAAAGCATCCGGAGTGGCGGATAAGAACCAATAACTCGGATAATGCACATCGATATTCGTCGTCGTACTCTCGAAATCATCGATATACGCCATTCCGACTGCACCGGCATCTTTGGTGTGACCCGGGATCAGATGGGCAAACTCCGCATTGATAGCGAAAGTGGAAGGAGCGGTAGCATTGATCCAAGGAATCTTATCGATCGCATTGGTGAGCCACTGCATCTCGGTCTTCCAACTTCCGTTCAAACCCCAGATGGTGTTGGCCAGCGGTTCCGAACCCGTATTCACTTTGGTAGTCAGCGGCCGTTCACGCATATGCATCACGGTTCCACCGATGGTCAGGTCCTTGTTGAACTCATATTCCAGATGTACACCAAAAAGGCTCTTGCGCTGCAAGGAGAAAGTAGATTGGTTCTCCAACTTCACATCTACATTGGTACCCGACTCTAAGATCGAGGTATTGAGAATCGTCACCGTACCCATCGTATAATCGACGGTATAATCGACATTCTCGATCAGGGTAGCACCACCGGCTGTGACGGTTACCGAACCGCGCGGCACATTCATCGCACCCAAACGGATCTCGCTGCTGTTCGAACCCTTGTACTTACCGGTCAGGCGGAACTTGTTCTTCTCGCTTAACTCTTGCGCTACCACCAGCGTTGAGTCGTACAACTCCGGGAAGCAGTATTTATCGACCAGTCGCGGATCTTCTTCCAGCACTTTCGCCAAGTGTTCGCCGAACGGTTCCAGAACCGGGAAGATGATCTTACCGCCGGACGAGAGGATAGTCGTTCCTTCCAGGAAGTCGAATCGTCCGTCCGGAGAGGCGTTGTTCTTCTGATCGAGGCGGTCGAGGTTCATCACGCGCAGTAACTGCTTACCGCTCACCGGTCCTTCGTTCAGATACTGCATGTCCGTTCCGACGGAGTCGTTGCGGTAAGTCACATACAGTTCGAATTTATCGGAAGTGATGCTCGTCGCACCGAGCGAGTAGATATTCTTCATCATCAGGTCCCATGTACCGTGCCCTTTGGTCGTCGGCGCATTGGCAGTACTCTTCAGCAGTTTCAATGCTACTGCCGGCATGTTACCCGACTTGTTGGAACTTTCGTCTTGCGTCTGGTCTGTGGAGAACTCACCGACCTGGTATATCTGACCGTTGTATGAATATTCATAGGCTACGGCGAGCACCTCGTCCTGGTTCAGTGCACTCTTGAGCGATATATATCCTAACGCACTGTTAAGCGTATATTCACCGCTGGTCAGCAGTCGTGCCGATTCCACTTTCTCATAGTCTATACCGCCGCTGAGGCTCATTCCGTCCAAGTCAAAGATCTGACTAAGCGTTGTACTGGTCTGGTCCAACTGACGGAACGAAGAGTTCGCCTGCAACTCGGAATACAAACCGTTGGCTTTGTTATCCGGCGCCGCATGGGGTTCACCGGACCATCGTAACTGCGTATGGACGCCGTTCTCACCCAAGTCCACGAACGCTACTATATTACGCGCCTGGTCATAACTGCCCCGCTTGTTCGTGATCCATACCTCGATCTTGTTGATCGTCACGCCCGATGAGATATACGGTACGCGCTCCATCGCCTTCTCGTAGTTATCGCGGAAGAAATGACTCAGGAAGAAATGTCGGTTCTCATCGTAGTTATCACCGGCGATATCGAACTTCGTCATCTGCGCGCCGCCCTTACTGCTCACTGTCTGCGCCTGACTGTTCTGCTGGCTGATGAGCGCCTGGATACGGAATTTACCGAACTTCAGATTCGTCTTGATACCGAACAGCGCCTTACTGCCTCGGATGAGGTTGGAGGGCAAGTCCAGCGTCACATTACCTGCCTCGATGGACTGGATGATATCGTCTTCCTCACCTTTGTAATTGAGTTTGACATTCTGCTGGTCAAACGCAAACGAGGCCTCGGTGTTATAAGAGAGGTTGAAATTGAGTTTGCTACCCACCTTACCTTGCACGCTCGCCTGGATCTTCTCATCGAAGTCGAAGATATTATTGTTTCGCGCACGAGGGGTAAGAGACGGATTGGCAATGTATTGGTGTTTGAAACCGAACATGAGGTCCGCGCTTCCCTGCATCTTGAGTTGTACACCACCCGGACCGAACACTTTGTCCGCCGGACCGATGTTAAACTTCATGTCGGTGATATCGAATTTCTTCTCGTTGTTATGCTCTACCTCGCCTATTTTCTGCTGCCAGTAGCGGTGCATGATCTGTCGCTCCGCATATTGGTTGTATTCCTCTTGGGTCAGCAGGTACGGTGTCGTCAACTCCGTATTACCCATGCGCGTACGGATGACATACATACCTGTCTCGGGTTGGTACTCCACGGCAGTGGTGACATTATCGGGATCTTTGAGGTCCAGCGAAGAGACGGGATTGGTCAACTCACCGTAGTTCTGCGCGCCTAACTGGCGTACCTGCGTCGGCGCCCAGATAGCACTGTCTGTGGTCGTTGTCCAGTCAGCTACGCTCTCCGGCGCCACTTCCTCACCGGCTTCGATGGCTTTGCGACGCTCTTCTTTGGCAGCCTCGCGTTTGGCTTTTTCCTCTGCCTGCCGTTTCTTCTCCTCTGCCTGCCGTGCCGCTTCTTCCTCTTTCGCTTTCTTCTCCGCCGCTTTGAGCGCTTTCTCTTCCGCTATGAGTTCCTTCAGCGTCTTCGGCTTCGTCCGCACCGGCTCTGTCTCGGCATTAGCAGGCACATCCTGTGCTACCGCCATCATCGGCAGCATCACAAGCAATAGAAGTATATGAAGATATCGTTTAATCAAAATAGTCTTTTATCTTTTAGCGAAGCGGTCTTTTGTCTTTTAGCAAAGCGGTCTCTTAAAGCATTGTTAGGGCTTTGCGAATCACCGCTTCTACAGTCAGTGTCGGTTCGGCTTTCAGGATCTTATCTACGGCTTTACCGCTGGCATTAGCCGCAAAACCAAGCATGGTCAGCGCACTGATCGCTTCGGCTTTCACACCGTTCTCTACCTCCACATCGGTTAACGGTAGCTCGGTCGGATCACCGCCGAGGTCCAGTTTGATGGCTTTGTCCTTCAGGTCCACGATGATGCGTTGTGCCGTCTTCGGACCTAAGCCCTTCACTTTCGCCATTCCTTTGGAGTTACCGGTAGCGATGAGCAAACGCAGTTCGTCCGCCGAGAACGCACTCATGATCATCCGGGCTGTCGCAGCACCTACGCCGCTTACCGTCATCAGCATCTCGAAGAGTTGCCGCTCTTTGCGCTCATAGAATCCGTACACCTCGTGTACATCTTCCCGGATGATCTCCGTGATGAATAACTTTGCTTCCTTACCTTCCTGATCAATCAGGGCGGAGTAGGTAGGCAGCGTAATGGCTATACCGTACCCCACGCCGGCTGCCTCTATCACCGCCTCCGTCGGGTTCAATTCCGTCAATATTCCTTTGATATATTCTATCATACGAGCATGCTTGTGCGCTTATACACACGAAAAAGCGTGCAAAATTACTACAATTTTTTGATATATGCAAGCGCACGCACATTTTTTCCTCATTTTCTTAAAAAATGCTAACTTTATTTGCATATTTGAAAAATTTGTTGTACCTTTGCAGCCAAATTTTTAATGAAAGGGTAAAAGTATGGAAGCAACTATGAGAACTTTACAGGTTACATTACCTCTGGCAGATGCTGCATTTTTACGGCGCTTATCCGGTAATATGGGTTGGCATATTGCTACCAAGCGGTCTGATAGACATCGCAAGGAAGCCCCTGTTGATTACTACCAAAGTGAGCAATTCTATCATGATCTGGAAAAAGCGGAACGAGATATAGCTAACGGAAAAGGTCTACGGGTTAACAGCAAACAAGAATTAGACGCACTTTTCGTATGAGATACACGTTGACTTTCGCACCTCGTGCCCTTGCAGATTTAGAAAGGATTAAGAAGTCCGGAGACCAAGCCCGTATAAAGAAGCTCCGTACTATCCTGGAGGAATTATCAGAGCATCCTTTGACCGGAATAGGCAATCCTGAACGCCTCAAATATAAAGAGAATACATATTCTCGGCGCTTATCCGGCAAGGATAGAGTGGTTTACTCTGTTTATGAATCTATTGTTCAGGTAAACATACTTCAAATGTTAGGTCATTATGACGATAAATAATATCAAACAATGAAAAAAATCGTATCTTTCTTTGCCTTCGTGGCAATCATGATCAGTTTTGCTGCCTGTGGCGGCAATGAACCGGAAGTAAAAGGCTTTACATTCGAGGTTCAAACGCTTTCTACCAAAAGGCACTATGTAATTACGCCTACCAATCCCAATGCGTATTATATTTGGAATGGTTGGACATATGAAAATTGTCATGAAGACGAGATTCAATCAAAGATTGAAGCATCTTTAGCTTCCGGCTCTTTTGAAAGTCTGAAAGGTATCCTCAAGGGAGAATCGCTAGAGAGTCACCAGGGGGCGTCTGCGTCTCCGGATACTAAATATATTCTCTATGCTTGCTATGTGGAAGAAGATCCGGTAACACACAAGGGCAAGATGGTCGGTACTCCGGAATATGTCATCTACCAGACTATGCCGGAATATACTTTGAACGGTGAGTTTACAGTAGATGAGAACGGCAAGAAAGTGCGCTTTAGCCAGGGTAATTTACAGAAAAAGAATGGAACATTTGGTTTCTTTGAAAATCAATGGGGTTATAACGGTTCTTCATCCAACGATCCAATCGATTTGTTCAAATGGGATACCCCAACTAAGTGTCCATCTCCTTTCTCTGTGCTTTCCAGGGATGAATGGTGGTATGTGTTGAAAGATCGTCCCAATGCGGAGCATCTCTTTGCGCATGCGACGGTGAATGATGTGCATGGTTTGATTCTTCTGCCGGACAACTGGCTGAAACCGGAAGGTATCGATATGACCTTTTCTGTAGATATGGGAATGAATTGGGATGAGCAGGATGAGGAATATATACATTCGAATGACAATTTTGACGGATATGCGGTAAATACATACAATGCCACACAATGGTCAACCTTAGAGTTCTCCGGTGCCGTGTTCCTGCCTGCTGCGAAATCTTACGAAGGTGTTGCAAATTCAATCGGTTGGTATTGGAGTTCAACAATACATGAAAATAGCAATGCTTTCGCACACGCGTTCGATTTCATAAAAAATAAGGTAGACCTTGAGACTATGAATAGTTCTGCCATATACATACCCTCTTCTTATTGTTCCATCCGTCCTGTCCGCGAGGTGACAGAATAAATCCTCCGATAGCGGATTAACTCTCTAGGGCTAAGCTCATCGCAGCTTAGCCCTTTTTTATGTCCCATAATGGTCATTATGGACGAAAAATGAATGTTTTTCTCATTTTCTGTACAAATCGCAGCCCAAAAATTTGCATATATCAAAAATTTGTTGTACCTTTGCGGCGTCTTTGAAAAAATGGCATTGTTTACTTTGGCGTTATAATTAACGCCAGACGCTGCATAGCAAAAGATCCTCCGTCCATTTCTGCCGGATTTGATCCGGCATCAAAAATCCCCCTCCCATGACCCTCCAAACAGGCATTTCCCGAGGTGGAATAAAACCGGAATCGTACATTCCTAGACCATGTCAAAATTAAAAACTTGTAAAACACACATATACAGCATATTACAAAGCATGTCACGACACTTAAAAACAACGGTTATGAACGGTTTGGCGAGCACTTGTGTCACTTTCGTCAAACTTCCGCCTTCTACCCCTGTTTATTCCAAAGGGGTGCGCTATCTCGTGCCTAGCGAAGCCTTCCAATCCTTCTCGGGCGCCATGAATGAACTAAAAATCGGTCAAAAACGCCGCAAACACATTATTGTGCGCCGTTGTCCCCAGCGTCCCGGCATGCTTCAACTCTATACCTACCATTTCCCCAAGACCTGGTCTGAGGCCTGCGTAACCAACCGCGAGATCATCAAACTGGCCCAACGCCGTGCTCATGCCCTCGAACATGCTACCACCCGCGAAGCCCTTGAATGGCGTATCCGCTTCTTTAAGCATTATTTCCGTGTCATCAAAAACCACGAGCAGCCCGAACCAGGCCTCAAAGCCTATTCCCGCTTCTATCAATATGCCTATGTCTCCATCTACCGCGACCTCAAAGCTTCCCTTTCTTTGTCCGCTTCGCAGAATGACAGTTCTGCGTCATCACCCGCTTCTTCCGACGTCACCTTCTCCCCCGTTTCCGCCCTCTCTTACTACCGCCAGCGTCATCCTGTACCCTTCTATTATACCCGCCTTGCGCGTTTACCAATTTCGCCATAAAAAAAGGACTAAGCCTTGTTCAGCTTAGTCCTTAGAGAGAATATACTTCGCCTGGATATTCTACAAAGTTCTTAGTTGATATCGTTTCTTCTGGAGAAGATGGCGTAGCCGCTCTGAATAACGACTTTTCCGTTCTCAAAACCTATATTTTGCCATTTCATGGTCGTCTCCGATAAAACGGAAATCATGTAGTGATCATCATTCTTGCTAGAAAATTCTACAGCAACAGTTAGCTGCGAGTCACTATTATTAACCTAATCTGTTAAATTTGTAGTAATATTTTCCTTCCATTTGCAGGATCAATTCGTTACTGGTCAGCGAAACGATGGTGATATAGAGCGAAGGAGTGGACATGCCTTCGCCATAAGCCAATACTACATTATCGAATAAGGTATATGTGCCGGAAAGAGGTTCGTCCGATGGCGAGAAGGCTCCTGTTGTAGTGTATAAACCGGTGCTTGTCAAGTTGAGTGTTGTTGTTTCATCGGTCCAAGGACTGAAAGAGGGTTCAGAGGACGAACGGCCTGCTACCAAAATCCAATTGCCTGCCAGATTAGCCATCGTAATCGCCATTTCCGAACCCGGTTGGTCACCTTGTTGAGGTTGATTGCCTTGTTGAGTCGGTCCGGATGTTTTGATAAACGGACCAAAGGAGGTATAGGGCGGCGTATTAAGAGTGAAGAGGAGCATATTCGATCCCGGGAAGGTTACTTTCATGGTGAAGGTGTTGCCTAAATTATCCAAATCGGGCAGTTGACCACTTGTAATAGATAACATAACGACATCCTCGCTGACCATCGACCAAATGAAATTGGCCTGTCCTGCGTTTCCTCCGGAAACAGAGGTCACCACAATGCTACCTGTGTGGGTAGAATTAACGGTCAGTACATAGGATAAATTATACTGCGAGTACACCCATTGCCATGTACCGATCAATGCATCTTCAACGGAAGCATTGTTCTTGTCTTTGGGGTTACAAGCGCTGAAGGAAACAGCGATAACAAGTGCTGCCAAGCAGCCGATAAAAAGGGAAAGAAATTTTTTCATTGTTTGATGTAGTTTGAGATGGTTTGACATTGTTTGCGGCTGCAAAGATACAACAAATTTTTCAAATATGCAAATAAAGTTAGCATTTTTTAAGAAAATAGGGAAAAAATGCGCGTGCGCTTGCATATATCAAAAAAATGTAGTACCTTTGCACGCTTTTTTGAAAAACAATACCGATTATGGCATTAAAAGATACAATACAGACACTGATGACGCAGGTTCAGGATCTCAAGGCGGCGAACGCGGAGGAACTGGAGGCGCTGCGTATCAAGTACCTCAGTAAGAAAGGGGAAATCACGGCGCTCTTCAATGAGTTTCGCGAGGTGCCGGCTGACCAGAAACGTGAGTTGGGTCAGTTGTTGAACCAGTTGCGTCAGACCACGGAAGGCAAGATCAACGAGTTGAAGGAGCAGTTTGAGGCCAAGCAAGCCGAGGCGGACCGTTTGGATTTGACCCGCACGCCGGATCCGATTGCGTTAGGTACCCGTCACCCGCTGTCGCTGGTACGCGAAGAGATAGAGGATATCTTCTCCCGTATCGGTTTCACGATCGCCCAGGGTCCCGAGGTGGAGGACGACAAGCATGTGTACGGTATGTTGAACTTTGCTCCCGAGCACCCGGCACGTGACATGCAGGATACGTTCTTCGTGGAGAAAGAGATCGGTGTGCAGAAACCGACGGACGTCTTGCTCCGTTCGCATACTTCGTCCGTACAGACGCGTGTGATGACGAGTCAGAAACCGCCGATCCGTGTGCTCTGTCCGGGACGTGTTTACCGCAACGAGGCTATTTCTGCCCGTGCGCACTGTTTCTTCCATCAGGTGGAGGGTCTGTATATTGATAAGAATGTATCATTCGCGGACCTGCGCGAGGCGCTGCTGTACTTCAGCAAGGAGATGTTCGGTCCGGAGACCAAGATCCGTCTGCGTCCGTCTTATTTCCCCTTCACGGAGCCCAGCGCAGAGATGGATATCAGTTGTAACATATGCGGCGGTACGGGTTGCTCGTTCTGTAAGGGAACAGGATGGGTAGAGATCCTGGGCTGCGGTATGGTGGATCCGAATGTGCTGGAGGCTTGCGGCATCGATAGCAAGGTCTATAGCGGTTACGCCTTCGGTATGGGTGTGGAACGAATAACGAACCTCAAATATCGCGTGAAGGACCTGCGTCTGTTCTCGGAGAACGACGTGCGTTTCCTGCGTCAGTTTGAGAGTTGTTAAGGAGATAGAGATGATTAAAAAAAGTGTATTCTTTTTGATTTTTTGCTGTGTATCGCTGGGCGTAAGTGCCGGCGATACCTTGCGTTATACGCTGCAGCACTGTCGCGACTTAGCGTTGCAGAACAGTGCCTCTGCGCGTGTACAGGAGGAGTCGCAGTTAGCGGCAAAGTATAATCGTCAGGCAGCCTTGGCGATGATGTTTCCCCGCGTGAGCGCGAACGGCGGATATATGTGGAACTCCCGTAATATCCACCTTGCCGCCGACCAGCACACGTTCCCGTTCGGTACGGCATCGGTAGGTAACGGTACGACGGCTTTCCAATGGAGCGACCAGAGTATCGTTTCCGAGATCGGCGCGTTGGTGCAAGGTACACCCTTGGAGGCACCTTTCACCTCGATATCCAATGCGGCGGGACAAGGTATATCCGATGCCTACGGTAAGTTATACGACCTGCTGACGGTTGATGTGCAGCATGTGGTGGTAGCCCAAGTGGGCGTGGTTCAACCCATCTACACGGGCGGTAGGTTGAGTAATATGTACAAGATCTCGAAATCGCTGGAGCACTTGGCGGCTATCCGCGCGAACGCCAAACATGACGATATCATCTACAATGTAGATGAGGCATACTGGCGCGTGGTGTCTGTGGCGCATAAGAAAGCGCTGGCAGAGCAATATTACCAGTTGCTCACCCAACTCGAGAACGACGTCACCGAAGCGGTGAACGAAGGCATGGCGACGCAAGCCGACCTGCTCAAAGTGATGACCAAGAAAGGCGAAGCGGAAGTGAAGCGCTTACAAGCCGATAACGGTCTGACGCTCTCCCGTATGGCGCTGGCGCAGGTATGCGGTTTGCCGCTGATGGAGGTGTTTGAGTTGGATGACACCGGTCTGAGTGATACCCAGTTGCCGGTCGATCATATGTTAGCTACTGCTGCCGTGAACGGTCGCAGCGAGATGCAACTGTTGGAAGAAGTGGAGAAGATAGCCAAGAACTCCGCCAAGTTGGCGTCAGCCGGTCTGCAACCCAATATCATCGCGGCTGCCAATTATATCTACACCAACCCGCATGTGGAGAACGGTATTCGCAATGACTGGTCCGGACAGGGTTTCTTC
>Ga0310694_10002117_pt1 | contig 20946 bp, 14 predicted proteins | sample 174DNAGHGhighgp2_FD_203884 | JGI IMG/M metagenome (GOLD analysis project Ga0310694, IMG submission 203884) | Sheep rumen microbial communities from Palmerston North, Manawatu-Wanganui, New Zealand - 1742 DNA GHGhigh gp2 (v2) (version 2) | ecosystem: Host-associated > Mammals > Digestive system... | reverse complement strand
GGAGGCGGAGGCGGCCTGCATCAGCATTTCCGCCGTGCTGGGGGGCTGCGATAATTGGCGGCCCGACCAAAGAAACAGCACCTGGTTCCTCTGCGGCGATTCCACCATGGCCGATTACATCCCCAGCCGCTATCCCATGATGGGCTGGGGGCAAAAGCTGCCCGGGCTGGTGCCGGAAAACGAATTTGTGGAAAACTGCGCCGTCAACGGCCGCAGCAGCCGCAGCTTCCTGGAGGAGGGAAGGCTGGACAGGATCATTCCCTGCCTGCGCCCCGGGGATCATCTGGTGGCGTCCTTCTGCCACAACGATGAAAAGGACGATCCCAAGCGCCATACCGACGCCGATACCACCTATCCGGACTGCCTGACCCAATACATCGACGCGGCCCGCAGCCACGGGGCGGAGCCGATCCTGGCCACGCCCATCGCCCGGCGGCATTTTGACGATGCGGGCCGGCTGATCCCCACCCACGGGCCTTACCCCGACGCCATGCGCCGCTTGGCGAAACGGCTGGGCGTGCGGCTGATCGACCTGGAAAAGATCACCATGGATCTGTTTCAGCAAATGGGCCCGGAGGACACCCCCAAGGTTTTCTGCCATCTGCCCCGGGGCAGCGCCTTCTATCCCGACGGCGCGGCGGACGACACCCACCTGCAGGAGCGCGGCGCGGCGCTGGTCGCCTCCCTGTTCTGGGATCGGTATGCTTCCGGACGGGAAGAAGAAAAGGACTTCGGCACGATTTCGACCAGGGACGATTTCAAAGAGCTGATCGACAAGGAAGACAGCGTGATGGATTGCTGAAAGGGGGAGAGCGGCATGAAGGAAGGCGCTTTGGCGGGCCGCATCCGCCGCTTTGCGGAAAGGCTTGACCGGGAGGACGTGAACATGCACGGCTTCCTTTTGTCCGTGAACGGCCGGGAAAAGGCCCGGGCGTATTACGCCCCCTTCCGGGAAGGAAAGCCGCACCGGCTCTATTCCATCAGCAAAACCATCACGGGCCTGGCGGTGGGCATTTTGCTGGACGAGGGCAGGCTGAGCCTGGATGACCGCATTGCCGGTTATTTCCGGGATTGGCTGCCCCCAAAGCCCGACGAAAGGCTGCTGCGTCTCACCATCCGGGATATGCTGCGCATGGCCACCTGCTACCGCGCCACGGTGTATAAGGAGGGGATCGACGAAAACTGGAGCCGTCCCTTTTTTACCGCGCCTGCCACCCACGAGCCCGGCACGGTGTTTTTCTACGACACCGGCTGCTCCCAGGCCTTCGCCGCCCTGGTGAAGAGGATCAGCGGCCTGGAGGTCATGGACCTGATGGAGGAAAGGCTGTTTCGGCCCCTGGGCTGCCGGGACGATAGATACTGGCTGCGGGACCCCTCTGGCTGCTGCCAGGGGGGCACGGGGCTGTGCATGTCCCTGAGGGATCTGCACTTGATCGGGGAATGCCTGCTTCGGGGCGGCGACGGCATTTTGCCCCGCTGGTACGTGGAGGAGATGCAAAAGAAGCACATCGACACCCCGCTGCAAACCAACCAGGAGGAAAGATGGGGCTACGGCTGGCAGTGCTGGCGCACCCGGGCCGGCTTTGCCATGTACGGCATGGGCGGCCAGCTTTCGGTGATCTGTCCGGAAAAGGGGGCCGTGCTGTCCACCGTTGCCGATACCCGGCTGGACCCGGTGGGCGTGCAAAGGATATACGATGCGTTTTTTGCGGAGATTTACCCCTTCCTGGGCAGCGAGGATACGGATTTGATCGCCCTGGAGCTGCATTCCCGGGCGCTGCCGGACCGGGCGGAGGAGGCGCTGCCCGCTTCCGGGGAATACCGCTTTGCGCCGGGCAATCCCCTGAATCTGAAACGGCTCCGGCTGGCAGGCGACTGCCTTTTCTACGAAAATGCCCGGGGCGCGGTATCGCTGCCCTTTGGCAGAGGCCGGGTGAAGGAAATTTCGTATCCCGGGTGGGACGGGGTGCCGGCCCTGAGCGCCGGCGGGTGGATCGAAAACGGGCTGCTGCGCGTTCGGTGCCACGCCGTGGGCGACGCGCCCTGCGGGTTTGACATGCTGGTGCGCTTTGCAGAAAAGACCGTGACGGTGCAGTGCCGCAAATCCAATGATCCGGTGACGGCCGGGTATGACGGCGTGGCGTCTGGCTGGCTTTCAGATGAAACGGGAGGAAACGTATGACAGAGGAATTTGTGCCCCGGTCCGGGCGGCTGATCGCCGACGCGACCATCCAAAGGGAAGGACTGCTGAACAAAAGCTGGAGCTATGATTACGGCGTGGTCTGGCGGGGCATGGAAATGCTGTATGCCGCCACGGGCGAAGAAAAATACCGTTCATACATCCTGGACGCGCTGGACGGCCTGGTGGACGGCGCGGGGAACGCTCCCTTGTACCATCTGGAGGAGCAGAACCTGGATCATCTGTGCATCGGGCGGCAGCTTATCTGGGCCTGGCAGCAGACGGGCAAGGAAAAGTACCGTGTGGCTTCGCGCACCCTGCGCAGCCAATTGGACACCCAGCCTCGCACCTCCGACGGGGGCTTTTGGCACAAGAACATTTATCCGTACCAGATGTGGCTGGATGGGCAGCACATGGCGGTGCCCTTCTATATTCAATATGAAACGGTGCTGGGCAGCGGCGATCCCGCCGCCTTGTCCGACGCGGCCAGGCAGCTGATCCTGGCCTATGACCATACCCTGAACCCCGATACCGGCCTGCCCTGCCACGGCTGGGATGAAAAACGCGCCCAAATCTGGGCCGATCCCGAGACCGGCCGGGCCGCCCACGCCTGGGGAAGGGCCGCGGGCTGGTACATGGTGGCGCTGGCCGACAGCCTGGAAATGCTGCCCGAGAGCGTGAAGGAGCGGGCCCGGGTGGCGGCTATCTTCCGGGAACTGTCGCAAAAGCTGCTTTCCCAACGGCGGCAGGGGGTGTGGTTGCAGGTGCTGGATTGCCCGCAGCGGCTGGGCAATTATCCGGAATCCAGCGGCTCCTGCCTGATTTGCTACGCTCTGCTCAAGGGCGCGCGCCTGGGATTGCTGCCGCCTGAAACGGGCGCGGAAGCCAGGGATGCTTTCCTGGCCATCCAGCGGCATTTCCTTGGCCGCATGAAAAACGGCGTGTACTTCGTGGCCAAGTGCTGCCAGGGCGCGGGCCTGGGCGGCGCGGCTGCCCGGGACGGCTCCTATGACTATTACATGAGCGAAAACGTGATCAGCTACGACCTCAAGGCCACCGGCGCGTTCATCCAGGCAGCCTGCGAGTACGAGCTGCAGGAGTGAAGCGGCGACGCCGAAAACGCTTGCTTTCCATTATGAATCCCGGGAAACCGGGATTATTTTTTTCAGGGCCTTTACGAAATGGGAGGAATGTGATATAATTTATATAAACAAGGGTCCGAAATATTAAAGGAGGCGTATACTGAATGAAGAAATTTGTATCCCTTGCGCTGGCGCTGATCATGGCGCTGTCCCTGTGCGCGTTTACCGCGTCGGCGGATGATTACACCATCCGCATCTATTCCAACTCCAACTCATCTGAGCGCACCACCTGGCTGATCGACGCGGCCAAGCAGGCGGGCTTCAACATCAGGATCGACGACAACAGCGTGATCTCCGGCGACGCGCAGGCTGTGCAGGCTGCCAATGAAAACAAGGATGCCGACATCATCTTCGGCCTGAACGAAGTGCGCTGGGGCCAGCTGCTCAACGGCGTGTATGAGAATGTGAAGATCATGGACTGGACCCCCTCCTGGGCGGACAAGGTTGGCGATTATAAATTCGACGGCAAGGCCTACGGTCTGGTGATCCAGAACATCCTGATGCTCTACCGCACCGACGACAAGGGCACCAACGGACAGCCGCTGCATTTCGCCCACTGGGCTGACCTGGTGGACTGCGGCTACACCTGGTACCGCCAGAACAAAGTCACCGGCACCACCAACATGAACATCAACAACGCCATGCTGTATGCCTTCACGGATCCCGAATCTCCCGCCGGCGGCATTTCCATTGACGGCTGGAAGACGCTGTGGAAGTACTGCGCCAACGGCGACTGCACCGGCGACAAGTACGGCCTGGATCCGCTGATGCGCGGCGACGTGCAGGTGTCCACCTATTATTCCTCCTCCCTCTATGGCAATATCCAGATGGGCGGCGCGTCCGGCAGCTTTGAAAATCCCCTGCGCGGCACCCTGACCCCCGAAAACTGGGCGCTGGTGGAAATTGACGACGGCACCTACTACATTGCCGAATACATCGGCATCGTGGATCGGGAAAACCGCACCGAAGAGCAGACCGAGACCGTCAAAGCCTTTGCGGACTGGTTCGGCAGCGCCGAGGTCCAGGCGGCGTGGGGCGATGAATTCGACAGCTATCCCTGCAACCAGGACGCTGCGGCGGAACTGTATGAAGAAGTGCCCGCTATCTACACCATCAAGAACTGCTCCCTGACCGAGGTGGAAGGCGCAGGCATGAGCTATGCCGATTATGTGGGCGTGCATTCCAAGGAATGGACCAACATCCTGACCAACCTGGGCTTCTATTGGCCCGACAATTCCTCCGCCCCCGCGGAGCCTGATTGGGACAACCTGGATTGGGCTACCCTGACTCAGACCAAATAAACATCGGTAAGCCGGCATTTTGTCGGTGGGCGGGCCCCTTCCCGGGCTCGCCCGTTTTTATCAGGGCCCCCGTCCGCAGGAGGATGGGGTCCTGTCCATCCCAGATGCAAAAGGAGCGGATGCCGATATGATCCAACTGAACGATATTGTGGTAAAATTTGGCGATTTTGAGGCGCTGCATAAAATCAGCGTGGAAGTGAACGAGGGCGAATTTTTCACGTTCCTGGGCCCTTCCGGCTGCGGAAAAACCACCACGCTGCGCACCATTACCGGGTTTATCGAGCCCGTATCGGGCACTGTGCTCATGCAGGGGAAGGACATCACCCACGTGCCCATCGAAAAGCGCAACATCGGCATCGTGTTCCAAAGCTATGCTCTGTTTCCCACCATGACGGTGCACGACAATATTGCCTTTGGCCTGAAAATCAAGAGACTGCCCAGAAACCAGATCGAGGAAAAGATATTCACCATCGCCCGGAAGGTGGATCTGAGCAGCGAGCAGCTGAGCAAGGCCGTGTCCCAGCTGTCCGGCGGCCAGCAGCAGCGCGTGGCCATTGCCCGCGCCCTGGTGACGGAGCCCGCCATCATCTGCATGGACGAGCCGCTGTCCAATCTGGACGCCAAATTGCGGGTGCAATTGCGCAATGAGCTCAAAAAAATGCAGCGGGAATTCGGGATCACCACCATTTACGTGACCCACGATCAGGAAGAAGCCCTGACCCTGTCCGACCGCATCGCCGTGTTCAACAAGGGCTACATCGAGCAAATCGGCACGCCCAACGAGGTGTATAACCATTCCCAGACGGAATTTGTGGCCAATTTCATCGGAGATATCAACCGTCTGGGGGATGAGATCACGGGAAAAATGTGGCTGCCCGTTGAGAAGCATCATTTCATCCGGCTGGAGCGGGTGCGGGTGAACCGGCCTGCCGAGGAAAACGAATTCCAGACGCAGGGTGTGATCGAGAGCCGGGAATACTACGGCCTGTACATCAAATATTACATTCAGGCAGCGGGTCAGACCATCAAGGCGATTGAAAAGAACGACGGCATCAATATCTATGAGGTGGGGGATACCGTGACGGTAGGCATTCACCCCATGGACATTATGTCCTACGATGCGCAGGAATGAGGTGAACAAGATGGAACAACGCGTGACTTCCGGCCATCAAAAGCCTAACTGGCTGAATCCTTCCCTGCTGTACAAGGTTTTCGGCGGCGTGCTGTTTGTCTATTTGTTTCTGGGCTTCATGGTGGCGCCGTGCGTGAACACGTTCCTGTCGATCTTTCAGGGAACGAATCCCACCACCGGCCAAATTGAGCCGCTGCGGGTCATTACCTATTTCTTCTCCGGCAAAATGCCTTCCTTTATTCTTAACTCCGTGATCCTGGCTGTGGCGCTGGTGATCACGGTCAACATCGTGGGCATCAGCATCGTGCTTTTGACGGAGTATTTTGACATCAAGGGCGCCCGGATCCTGCGCCTTGGTTATATGACCACCATGATCTATTCCGGCATGGCGCTGGTGACCGGGTATCTGTTCCTCTATGGCCGGGATGGCATGGTGACCCAATGGCTGTCATCCCTGTTCCCGGGCATGGACCGCAAATGGTTCGGCGGCTTCTACGCGGTGCTCTTCACCATGACCTTCGCCTGCACCTCCAATCACGCCCTGTTCCTGCGCAACGCCATTCGGAACATCGACTACAATACCGTGGAGGCGGCGAGAAATCTTGGGGCCGGGCCCGGCAAGGTGCTGTTTGAGGTGGTCATGCCGACGCTTTTGCCAACGCTGTTTTCCCTGACGGTCATGACCTTTATCACCGGATTGTGCGCCATGAGCGCGCCTACGCTGCTGGGCTACAATTCCATCAATCCGAAGATCGTGGAGCTGGCGGGAAAGACGCAGGGGGATATTGACTTCCCCCAGGCCCAGGCCGCTTTGATGAGCGTCATCCTGGCCCTGTTCACCATCACCCTCCTGACCATCCTGAATCATTACGAGCGCAAGGGGCATTATCTGTCCGTCAGCAAAACCAAAGCGAAGCTGGTGAAGCAAAAGATCCAAAACCCGGTGGCCAATGTGTTCGCCCATATTTACGCATATCTGCTCTTTGTGATCTATATGCTGCCCGTGGTGATCATCATCGTTTTCTCCTTCCAGAACGACGCCGCGGTCAACGCCAAAAAGCCCAGCCTGGAAACGATGACCACCATCAACTACTACGGCACCGAGGACAAGGAGATCGAAAGGGAAGGCAAGAAGCCCAGAATCCAGAAGAACGCTTTGTCCGGCGTGTTTTCCAATCAGGATACGGTCAACGGTATCCGCTTAAGCGCCGTCCTGGCCGCGTCCGCGGCGGCCCTGGCCTGCGTGATCGTGGTGGCGGCGGTGAACTATATCTTCAAGCAAAAGAACAAAAAGCGGGCGGTGATCGTGGAGGCGTGCCTCCTGTTCCCATGGCTGCTGCCAACCATCCTGATATGTTACAGCTACCGAATATTTTTTAACAACAATATATGGTATGTATTTAACCAGAACCTGTATACGGGCGATAACGTGCGGCTTTTGCTGATTATTGCCTATACGGTGGTGAAGCTGCCCTTTGCCCTGCGCATGATCAAGGCGTCCTTTTACGCCATCGACGATGAATTGGAGGACGCGGCGCGGAACCTGGGCGCCTCCGGGTTCAGAACGCTGGTCAGGATCAAGCTGCCCATCATTCTGCCCAGCGTCCTTGCGGTGTTTGCCCTGAATTTCAATTCCCTCTTTACCGAATACGATATGAGCGCCACGTTCTTTAATCCCAGCGCCGTCACTTATGCCAGGGTCATCAAGGCCATGGCCGATCCGGAGGTGCAGAACACCTTCAACGCGCCGGGACGGCAGTGCGCTTCCACGGTGTTCATCATGCTGGTGAGCGGCCTGGTGCTCTACCTTGTGTATGGCGTGGGCGCCCGGGATTTGGGCGAAAGGCTGGACCGCCGGGCGAAGAGGCGGCAGCGCCTTATGAAGCTCAAAGGCAAAAGCGGCAGCGCCGTAAAGGCATAGCGTATTTTTCTGTAAAAGAAATCCCCTGGAAGCTCACGTTTCCAGGGGATGTTTTATGCCTTGAGGGGCGTTTCCTCCATGAACTGCAGCACCTGCTCCCGGCTGCGCAGGGCAGCGCCGGCGCCGACCGCCGTTGCGCAGATCGCGCCGCAGGCGTTGGCGAAGCGCAGGGCTTCCCCCTCGGGCGTGCCCCGCAGGATTTCCGAAGCAAACCCGGCCACGAAATTGTCCCCAGCGCCCGTGGCGTCCACGGCCTGAATATCGTAAGCCGGCAGGCGCACCGTTTTATCCTTCGTTTTCATCAGGCAGCCTTTGCCGCCCAATTTGACGATCACGCGCCCAACGCCCAGGGCCAGAAACACGTCGGCCATGTCCTCGGGCTCCGTTTTGCCGGTAAAATACCGGGCCTCGTCCTCGTTGGGGGTGATGCAGTCCACCAGGGGCAGAGAATCGCTTACGTCGTCCAGCGACAGCACCCGGAAATTGGGCAGCTTGGTGTCGGCGAACACCGTTTGCCCGTTCGCCTTCGCCGCGGTAAGCACCTGACGGATCACCTGGGGATCGTCGAAGGGCGCGCGGAACAGGGAGCCCAGGATCAGCCCCCGGGCGTCGGCGAAGGCAGCCGGCGTGCGTTCGGGATGAAAGTTATAGCGGTGCGCTTCGTTGGTGATGGATTTGCGGTTGCCCTGGGCATCCACAAACATGGTGGTCACCGGCGTGGCCGGGCTTTCCGATGCCCTTGATTCATCCACGCCGTATTGGCGCAGGAAAGCGCGCACCATGCCGCCGGCACCGTCCCGGCCCAGGGCGCAGACAATCGCGGTTTTCGCACCCAGCTTGGCGGCGGCTACAGCCTCGTTGACGGCCTCTCCGCCCACGTTCAGCGACGCGGAGGCCGCCCGGTACCCCGAGGCGGAAATGGGCTTGGGATCAAACCCCCGGATGATGGAATCAATCAGCGCCATGCCGATGCAGATCAGATCAAATTGCTTGCTCATAAAACTCCTCCTGTGCGGAATGGACGCGGGGAAAGGGGAGAGATGAGAGCGGAGAGTGGAGAGTGGAGTGAATAATGGTTGTGCTTTTACTTCCCTTAACTCCACACAATAAACTCTACGCTTCAAACTCCACACTCCAAACTTCGCTCTTCACTCTCCACTCTCCACTCTCCACTCTTCACTCTCAACTCTCCACTCTCTACTCTAAACCTGCTTTACGGTCTCGTATCCTGCTTCTTCCAGCGCTTCCAGCGCGTCTGGCAGGCGGTCGGCCTTCACCAGGATGTAGTCGGTGTCGAAGGTGGACACGGCGAAAATGGATATCTGCCGACGGGCCAGGCAGGCAGCGATGTCGGCAAGGATGCCTATCAGCGAAAAATCCAGGGGCCCTTTTACCCGGAAGGCGCGCCAGCCGGGCTCGGTTTTCAGGGCGTCGGCGGGGGCGTATTCGCTGGGGCACACCAGGGAGATTTCTTCGTCTGTCCTGGCGAAGAAGGTAAAGGGCGCGGCCAAAGCACCGCCGGTGATCCCGCCAACCTTGCAAACGGAAAAATCCATGGGCAGCCATTCCAGGGTCATGTTTTCCACCCCAATTCTTTATGCATTCGGTCGCAGCGATCGTTCCATTTTTCCTGATACTCCTCGGGAGACAGAACGCGGCGGGCCAGCTTGGCCACGGTATCCGCCCCTTCCTGCCGGCACCAGGAAACGCAAATGTCATAGGCGGCCCAATCCAATTCCTCCCATTCGTCGCACACGGGGATTTCCGTAAGCCCCGCCAGGTACGCCGCCGCCGCCCGGGTGTGGCCGTCGGTCATGTACAGCAATCCGTCCGCCCTGCGTTTCACGGGAATGGGATCAAAGCCGATGAGATCCTTTGGATCAAACCAGGCCCGCACCCGGGACAGCTTTTCTTCCGATATGTATAACTGGGAAGGGTGCAGAGCGGCCAGCGGCAGAAAATACCGTCCCTTGCGCACGCGGGTTTCCTCCCGCACATTCCTTTCCGGGTCCAGCACACGCGTTTCCGTCACATGGCAAAAGCCGAAGGCTTGGTACAGCCGCCGGGCCCTATCGTTATCGCACAGCACGGTCACGCGCATATCCCGGCTTTCGTCCAACGCGCTGACGGCAAAGGCAACGGCAGATTTTCCAATGCCCGCGCCCTGACAGGCGGGGCGCACATACAGGCTTACCAGCTCGTTGGCCGCTTGATCCAGCACCAGCACGCCGGCGGCGGCCCCTGACCATAGACCGTATACGTTCTGCCCGGCGGCTTTGTGCGCCCGCAGCTTTTCTTCCATTGCATCCGGCGTATGCTTTTCCAAAAAAGCCGCGCTGCAATGGCTGGCATGGCTTGCCTGCCAGCTTTCCGAGTACGCGGCGGCCAGCAGGGGCAAATCCTCTTCCGTGGCTGGCAGCACGCGGGGCGAAAGCACTTGCTCTGCCCAGGCCCTGGCGGCCCGCATGGCGGTGGGGATGGGCAGGGCGTTCATTTCCTCCGCTGTTACGAATCTTCCCTCTTTGCATTGGGGCAAACGGGCCTGGCAATGATATACCGTCATGTCCCAAATCCGGTGGGTGAATACGTGCCGCGCCGTGCCAAGCTTCTTTTGCGCTGTGATCTCCATGCCCAGCTTTTTTGCCGCCGCTTCGGCGTCGGAGAATCGCTCGCTCTCCGTCAGGTGGTACACCCACAGGCCGCTCAGCAGGCTTTCCTGCCGCTGCCGCATCCAGATTTTGTTCCCGCAGGTGATCAAAAGCACGATCATGGGAATTTCCCTGGGGGGCTTGGCCGCGGCCTTCACGGGCAGATCCTCCGCGTCGCCCTGCCGATACGCGTCGCACAGGGGGGACAGGGGGCAGCGGTGGCATTCCGGGGTGCCGGGCACGCACACGGTGGCCCCCAGGTCCATCAGCGCCTGGTTGAAATCCCCGCAGCGGACGGGGGGCATGTCCTCCTGGGCCAGGGCGGAAAGCCGCCGCTTCACCGAGGGGATACCCACGTCCTGCCGGACGCCGTGAAAACGGGACAGCACCCGGGTCAGGTTGCCGTCCATGGCGGGACAGGGAAGATCAAACGCGATGGAAGCCACCGCGGCGGCGGTGTAATCCCCCACGCCGGGCAAGGCGCGGAGCAAATCAAAATCGGCGGGGAATTCACCGCCGTACTGCTCCACAATCACCCGGGCGGCTTTATGCAGGTTGCGGGCCCGGGAATAGTAGCCAAGGCCTTCCCAGCATTTGAGCACCTCCTGCTCCTGGGCCTGCGCCAGGGAAAACACGTCGGGAAACCGCTGCAAAAAGCGCCGGTAATAGGCCCCCACCGTTTCGGTGCGGGTCTGCTGCAGCATGATTTCGCTGAGCCAGATGCGGTAAGCGTCCCGGGTGCCGCGAAAGGGGAAAGAGCGCTTGTTTTGATCGTACCAGGAAAGCAGCAGCGCGGAAAACATGCTCAGCCTCCTTGTTTTTCAGAATGGCGCGGAGGATCGGAAGGGAATGACGGCCGACGCGGGCCGGTCTTTTCTGATTATAGCACGGCGGGGCGAAACTTTGAATAGGAAAAATAAAAATCAGAGAAAACAAAAGAAAATAAGAGAAAACATAGCAAAAATCGGAAAATATCGGATGAAAACGGAAAAAACGGAAAAATCCGGGAGTATATCAGGTTTTTCCCGCTTGCGAATTGCGCGGTAATGAAGTACACTATGCAAGGATGGTTTAGCACTCGATGGTTAAGAGTGCTAACAATCCCCAAACAGCGTGATCAATGATTAAGGAGGAGCCTTATGAACATCAAGCCTTTGTTTGACCGGGTGGTCATCAAGAATGTGGAAGCGGAAGAAACCACCAAGAGCGGCATCATCCTCACCAGCGCCGCCAAGGAAAAGCCCCAGATGGCGGAAGTGCTGGCCGTGGGCCCCGGCGGCATGGTAGACGGCAAAACCACCACCATGTGCGTCAGCGTCGGCCAGAAGGTGATTTTCAGCAAATACGCCGGCACCGAAGTGAAGATCGACGGCGAAGAAGTAATCATCGTCAAGATGGGCGACATCCTGGCCGTGGTGGAATAAGATAGACCGAAACGAATTAAAGGAGATGCATCGAATATGGCAAAGCAGCTGAAATACGGCGAGGATGCCCGCCGCGCCCTGGAAAACGGCATCAATGCCCTGGCCAATACCGTGAAAATCACCCTGGGGCCCAAGGGCCGCAACGTGGTGCTGGATAAGAAATACGGCGCTCCCCTGGTCACCAACGACGGCGTGACCATCGCCAAGGAAATCGAGCTGGAAGACCCCTTTGAAAACATGGGCGCGCAAATGATCAAGGAAGTGGCCACCAAGACCAACGACGTGGCCGGCGACGGCACCACCACCGCCACCCTTTTGGCCCAGGCTATCGTGCGAGAGGGCCTCAAGAATCTGGCCGCCGGCGCAAACCCCATGGTGCTCAGGAAGGGCATCGAGGATGCCACCAACGCCGCCGTGGAGAGCCTGAAGGAAATCTCCCGCCCCATCAGCGGCAAGCAGGACATCGCTCAGGTGGCCGCCATTTCCGCCGGCGACGAGACCATCGGCCAGCTGATTTCCGACGCCATGGAAAAGGTTGGCAAGGACGGCGTCATTACCGTGGAAGAAAGCAAGACCATGAAGACCGAGCTGACCACCGTGGAAGGCATGCAGTTTGACCGGGGCTATGCCTCCGCTTACATGGTCACCGATCCCGACAAGATGGTGGCGGAACTGGATAACCCCTACATTCTGATCACCGATAAGAAAATCAGCAACATTCAGGAAGTGCTGCCCGTGCTGGAGCAGGTGGTGCAGGCCGGCAAGAAGCTGCTGATCATCGCCGAGGACGTGGAAGGCGAAGCGCTGGCGACTCTGGTTGTGAACAAGCTGCGCGGCACCTTTACCTGCGTGGCCGTGAAGGCTCCCGGCTTTGGCGACCGCCGCAAGGAAATGCTGCGGGACATCGCCATCCTCACCGGCGGCCAGGTCATCAGCACCGAGCTGGGGCTGGAGCTTAAGGAAGCCACCATCGACATGCTGGGCCAGGCCCATCAGGTGAAGGTGGACAAGGAAAACACCACCATCATCGACGGCGCCGGCGACAAGAGCGAGATCCAGGCCCGCGTTGGCCAGATCAAGGCTCAGATCGCCGAAACCACCAGCGATTACGACCGGGAGAAGCTGCAGGAGCGGCTGGCCAAGCTGGCCGGCGGCGTGGCGGTGATCCAGGTGGGCGCTGCTACCGAAATCGAAATGAAAGAGCGCAAGATGCGCATTGAAGACGCCCTGGCCGCTACCCGCGCCGCTGTGGAAGAGGGCATCGTGCCCGGCGGCGGCGTGGCTATGCTGAACGCCATGAGCAAGGTGCAGGAGCTGGTGAGCAAGACCGCCGGCGACGCCAAGACCGGCGTGCAGATCATCCTGCGGGCCATGGAAGAGCCCATGCGCCAGATCGCCCTCAACGCCGGTATCGACGGCGCTGTGATCATCGACAATATCCGCCGCAGCAACAAGGCCGGCTATGGCTACGACGCCCTGAAGGGCGAATACGTGGACATGATCGAGCGCGGCATCATCGACCCCACCAAGGTGACCCGTTCCGCTCTGCAGAACGCCGCCTCCGTGGCCGCGATGGTGCTGACCACCGAATCCCTGGTCACCGATATTCCCGCGCCCGAACCCGCTGCTCCCGCTGCCAACCCCGGCATGGGCGGCATGTATTGATCGGCTGAACGCCGCATAAACGTCTATAAAAAAATCAACCCGTCCGATGGCTTTCATCGGGCGGGTTTTTCTTGCGGAGACTCGTCTCTGTCCGCAGGCTTTTTTGGTTCTTCACGGATTCTTAGGGAAACACTATACCGGCTGACAGCCTAACGCTGTCATCCCGAGCGAGTGAAGCGCAGCCGGGAGGCTAAGAGCAGCCGAGGGATCTATAAGCAATCTTTATGCTAACTTACAGATCTTTCGACTCCGTTCCGCTCTCGTTCCACGCCAAGATGACAAAGAGAATTGTTCCCTTCTCCCTATTTTTCCGGGAAGAACCGCTTTTTTCATTGCAATTCCCACGGGGAAGGCTGCTTAAGGTTTCACGATATGCTTTTCCGCGGGGTGGAGGGTTCGGGCAAGCCGTTATTTTGTTCCCACCAGCGGGGAGGTGCCAAAGCGGATCATGCTGTTGATTTCCCGGGCGCTCTTGGCGCTCTTATCCAGCATTTCGCCCATGAACACCAGGCAGGAGGTGCCGCCGCCGTCCAAGTTGAAGGCTTCCTTCACGCCGATTTCCAGGAACCGGTCCAGCAGCCAGGCCACGCCTACGCCCTCGGAATCCTTGGCGCGGCCCCGGACGGTGAGGATCACGAAATCGTTTTTATCCAGCATGCCGATGGCGCAGCGGGGGTTGCCGTCGGAGTGGAGCGCCGCGGGCATATACCGGCCCAGCACGGTTTCCACGCCGCCCTTGATCAAAGTCGGGCCGAAGGAATAGCTGTTTTTCACGCCCATTTCCAGCAGCTCCTTGGCGGTGACCTGGCCACGCTCCCACACGGCCATGGAGCCGTCGGGCAGGAAGGCCATCAGGTCCACCCGGGGGAAGAGGGTGAGCGCGGCGTTTTTGGGCACCTGGTCGTAGAGCAGCTTGCCGTTTCTGATGATCAGGCCGGGCCGGTAACCCCGGTCTGCCCGATAGCCGAAATAATCGTCGGAGATCGCCAGCACGGCTTGACCGCGCTGAGCGATTTTGACGGGGTTTTCTTCCTTGATGCTGCCTTCCTTGCCATAGGAGAAGATACAGTCCGGCGCCACGCCGTCCCGCATGCGCACCCGGGTTTCATACCAGATGAGCTGGGGCTTTTTCTGGGTATATTTGCGTATCTCCACGTACAGATTGTTGGATACATAATACCACAGGCCGTCGCCCTTTTCGTTTTTGTAAACGAATTCCTCTTCGCTTTCGCGGGGAAGGAAGCCTTCCGCATCCAGAGCGGGCAGCTGCGGCTGGCTTACGGGGCCCTTGGCGTTCAGCATGATGTCCGGCCGCGGCGTGGCGGGATGCATGGCGCCTTCCACGCCCTTGCACTGATCCGAATAGATGAAGGCCTGCAGCTCGGGGGTGGCGATGCCGTCCACGGGCATGCCGTTGGCTTCCTGCAGCTTTTTCACCGCGTTGATCATTTCGCTGTCATATTTGTAGGCCTTGGTGCCGGCAGCGCCCTTTGCCCGGGCCAGATATCCCAATTCGTACAGCCGCACCCGCAGGTTGAACACGCCCAGATGCTCTGTATCCCGCTTGTAAAGCGTATACAGTTCCTCCGGCGCGGGGGTGGGCCAGGCGCTGTCGGAAGCGGCGGAAACGGTCGGCGCCGGCGTGGGTGTGACCCGGGGCGCGTGGGTGGCCAGCACGAACCGCTTGGGCGTCGGCTCGGGCTGCGCGGCATCATCGCCGGGATTGGCCGCGGGCAATGAAGGCACGGGGTCCGCGCAGGAGGCGTCCTCGGGGAAGAAAGCGTCCAGCGCGGTGAGCCGCTGGGCCAGGTAGTTTTTCAGGTAAGCGATCTGGGCGCTGAAATCCTTGCCGGATTTGGTGTTGAAATTGCTGTAGGTGTTGCGCAGGCTGTTGGGCCAGCGGAGCAGATCGGCGTTGGCGGAGACGCGCACCTCGGCTGCGTATTCGTCGATGGAGCGCACGGTGCCGGTGGGATCGGCTTCCCTTCCAAGCAGCGCCAGGATGGCCGGGCGGTAGATCTGCCGGTAAACTTTTCCGGCGGCGGCGCTGAAATCGGGCTGCCTGGCCGCCTGGGTGAACCAGAAATATTTGTGCGATCTATCGTTGGCCAGGCGGATGACGGAGGGATCGCTCTGCTTGGCGGAGGCGCCCAGGATGTTGTCCTGATCCCACACGGGGCCGGCATACACCTTGGGGTCCGCCGCGTCGGTATCCTTATAGAAGTAGCAGCGCTGGCCGTCGAAATCGTCCAGCACCTCGGCCATGACGTATTTATTGACGAAGGAATCCAGGTCGATCAGCTGGGTATAATGCTTTCCCGTGTCGGGATCAACGCCCTTTTCGCCAAACAGGGCGTTTTCGATTTGCTGAAACAGGCCCGACAGGTATTTCATCTGGGTGAGGGAGGTGTATTTGGGCTCCTGCATGGTGAAGGTGAAGCCCCGTTTGGTGACGAAGCCGGACAGCTCTGTGGCGTAGCGGATCTCCAGGTTGGACTGCACAAGGAAGCCGCCGGTATGGTCCTCCGGCTCCTGAGGAATATCAAAGGCCTTGGAGTACAGCCGGGTGGATTTTGCGTTGTATTCCTTGATGCCCTTGGACCGGAGCGCGGCGAAATCCAGCCCGGGATTCATCTGCTTCATGGCCTTTTCCAGGTTGGTGATATCCAGCCGCTCCCCGTCGATCTCCACCTTTTCGGTGAGCAGGTAGGTGCCCTTGTAATCGTTGTTCAGGTACAGATCCACCGACCGGGCAGATGGCACGAAGGAATACGCGCCGCTGAGCCGCGCCATGTCCAGCGCCAGGGTGTTGCGGATTTCGGACCGATCCAGGGTGTTGGCCAGGAGAATATAGGTCTTATCCTTGGCGGTGCCCAGCAGGGGAAAGCCCTCCTTGAGCTTGATCTGGTAGGGTTTCTTGGCGTACTTGGTGGTGGAATTGCCCCGGATGCGGATGGCGGACAGGCTGCCCTCGTAAACCTTTTCGCCCGTTTCATCCAGCATCAGGATGGAGCCGGGCTCGGAATACTCCTTGCTTTCGTGGATTTTCCTGACTGAGCCGGATTGGGTGGTGATATAAATGGAAGGCAATCCGCCGGTGTGGGTCACGGTAAGACGGATTTTGCCGTCTTTATTGGCGCTCACGTCCAGCGCCTTTCCCTGGGGCAGGGAAATGGGGTCGCCGTTGTGGTAGGTTTTGCCGTTGACGTCCACGGTTTTGGCGCCGGAAAAGTACAGCCTAAGGTTGCTTTCATCCCAGTGGCCGGGCAAAACGAAATAATAATTCCGGTCGCTGTTGGGTGAAAAAAAGGTGATCAGGTCGGCGGGCTTTTCCTCCGGCGCGTTGATCTTTTCGCTTCTGCCGTCGGATAAGAACAGCCGGTAGGACAGCACCACCCGATTGTCCGCGGCCTGGGCGGCAAAAGCAAAAGCGCCGCACAGCGCGCACAGCAGCAGGACGAAAATCAACGGCTTTTTCAGCAACCGGTTCAACAGGGATCACGCCTTTCTTTGTTCGCTTCTTCTGTTCCCGAAGCGATCCTGTCAATTATACCAAACAAAGAAAATGAACGCAAGAAAAACATGCGGTTTGACTGCTTTTCCTGCGTTCGTATTTCCAAGCGCCGTCAGCGCTCCTGCAGCTGCTGAATGAGGTCGCTCACCAGGTTATTCAGGGTGGGGGAGGCTTTGACCTCTCCGGCCACCTTCTGACAGGCGTGATTCACCGTGGAATGGTCCCGGTGGCCGAAGGCGTCGCCGATCATGGTCAGCGGCGCGCCTACCGTTTCCCGGGCGATGTACATGGCGATCTGCCGGGGCACGGCCACGTCCCTGGTGCGGCGGGGACCCTTCAGATCGGCCACGGTGACGTTGTAGTACACCGCCACGGCCTCCATCACGTCGTCGCAGGTGATGTGCCGGGGCTCGGAGCGGGCGAAGATTTCCTTGAGGGCTTCCTCGGCCAGCTGCCTGTCCACAGGCCGGCCGGTGAGGGAGGAAAAGGCCACCAGGCGGGTCAGGCAGCCTTCCAGCTCGCGCACGTTGTTGGATACTCTTTCGGCGATCATGGTCAGCACGTCGGTATCCACCTTGAGCAATTCCGCCTCGGCCTTTTTTTGCAAAATGGCCACCCGGGTTTCCAGGTCGGGCTTGGCGATGTCGGCGATCAGGCCCCACTCAAAGCGGCTGCACAGGCGCTCCTCCAATTTGGCGATGTCCCTGGGCGGCTTGTCGGAGGTGAGCACGATCTGCTTGCCGGCGGTATGCAGGGCGTTGAAGGTGTGGAAGAATTCCTCCTGGGAGCCGGTTTTGCCCGCCAGGAATTGAATGTCGTCCACCATCAGCACGTCGGTGTTGCGGTATTTCTCCCGGAATTCCGGCAGGGCCTTCTGGTTCAGCGCCGTCACCATTTCGTTGACGAACACTTCGCTGGTCACGTACTTGATCCGGGCCGTGGGCCGCTGGGAGAGGATGTAGTGGCCGATGGCGTGCATCAGGTGGGTTTTGCCCAGGCCTACGCCGCCGTAGATGAACAGGGGGTTATATGCGTCCGCCGGCGATTCGGCCACCGCCAGCGCCGCCGCGTGGGCAAAGCGGTTGTTGCTGCCCACCACGAAGGTGTCGAAGGTATACTTGGGGTTCAGAGCGATGCCGGGCTCGGGCTTGTTGCCCGGGGTGATGCCTGCACGGTATTCGTTGGCCTGGGCCGGCGTAAGCAAAACGGCGCTGATCTGCCTCCCGGCCACGTGGGACAGGGAATTGCTGATCAGCAGGGTATAGCGGGAGCCCACGTATTCATAGAAAAAGTTGGTGATCGCTTCGATAAAGAATTGATCGCCGGAAAAGCCCAGCGGCAGCAGAGCCCGTCTGATCCATGTTTCGTAGGTGACTTGCGTCATTTCTCCGCGCATAACGACGCATGCCTGGTCCCAAAGCGCCTGTATATCCAATGTGCTCGCTCCGTTTCCTTGCATGACTTTTGCATGTTTATTTGATGTATGCTTCCGCGAAAAAAGCGGAAAAAAGAACACCCAGCGGACGGAAAGCCGCCCCGGGCTGTGGATAACTTTTTGGGGAAAAGGCATTTTTCCTCAACCACGGCCTTATCATAGCAGATTTTTGCCTATTTTTCAAGCCCTCGGGGTGTTTTTCTTTCCTGCATGCCGGAAAACTGTGCATAACTTGCGCTTTTCAACACATGGTAGTGCCTTGCCCGGGGCACCACAACAAGTGGCAGGAGCATTTGCTTAGATTTGCATAAATATGCAAAATTGTGTTAGATATTCATGTCTGTGACTTTTTCTGGAAGCGGGAGGAACAGAATTGTCAATAATTTCATGATTCCGTAAAATTCTGCGCCGGCCAAAAGCAAAATCTGCTTTTTGCCTCTGTGGACCCTGGATGATACTGGACAAACCAGGAAGAGTGTGGTATCTTTGAAGGAAGAGGGGAGGGAGTCGCATGATTGCCAAATCCCAGGTGATCGCGGCGCTGACGCCGTGGCTGGGCAGCGAAATGACGCTGCTGCTGGACGGGCAGATGGAAAAGATCACCGGCTTGCTCAACGGCTGGTCGCCCCGGCAGGAATTGGCCCCTCTTGCCCAGCGGATCGACAGCCTGCTGTTCCTGGCAGTGCGGGAGGAAACGAGAGGACGTTTTCTCATCCGCCTGGCGGATGAAAGCTGGGTGCGGGTGACGCTGGAGGATTTTGCCGCCATGGCGGACGACGCGCTGTATCCGCTGTTTTGCGATATGCCTTTGGATGCGGAAAGCCTGCTGATCCTGCGGGAGTATTCCATGACCTCGGCCAGCCTGTCCGCCCTCAGGGCCCAGTACCTGCGCTTTGCTTCCATGCAAACGCCGCAGGAATTGGCGGCCATCGCTTCGTTTGTGAAAAAATGCTATCCGGCGGCCCGCTGGCGTTCCTGGCTGGCGTAACGGAAGGCGGATGCAATATGAGGAAGGTCTTTTTCATTGAGTAAAATCATTTGCGTGGTGAATCAAAAGGGCGGCGTGGGCAAGACCACCACGGCGGTAAACCTGTCCGCGTGCCTTGCGGAGGAGGGGCAGCGCACCCTTCTGATCGACATGGACCCCCAGGGCAACGCCACCAGCGGCCTGGGCGTCAGGGCTGGAAAAAAGACGGTGTACGAGGCCGTGCTGGGAGAATGCACGCTGGAAAGCACCCTGGAAAAAACAAAGCAAAAGAAGCTCACCGTGGCCCCGGCGGATATTCGTTTGGCCGGCGCGGAACTGGAGCTGGCGTCGCTTACCCGGCGGGAATACCGCATGCGGGCGGCGGTGGAGCCCATCCGGGAGCAGTTTGATTATATCCTGATCGACTGTCCGCCGTCCCTGGGCCTGTTGACCGTCAACGCCCTGACCGCGGCCCAAAGCGTGCTGATCCCCATTCAGTGCGAGTATTACGCGCTGGAGGGCGTCAGCGCCCTGATGAACACGGTGCAAAGGGTGAAAAAGGGCCTGAACCCGGCGCTGGAAACGGAAGGCGTGCTGTTGACCATGATGGACGGGCGCACCAACCTGTGCATTCAGGTGGTGGCGGAGGTCAAGAAGCATTTCAAAAAGCAGGTGTTCGACACCGTGATCCCCCGCAACGTGCGCCTGGGCGAAGCGCCCAGCCACGGCCTGCCCATTCACCTGTACGACAATCGGTCCACCGGGGCCGAGGCGTACCGGGCGCTGGCCAAGGAAGTCATCCGGCGCAACAAGTAACGAGGTGAAAGAAGCATGAAAAAGATGGGCCTGGGCCGGGGGCTGGACGCCCTGCTGCCGGAAACGGGGGAAAACGACAGCCTGGTCAGCATGATTGATATAACGGAATTGGATCGCAACCCCGATCAGCCCCGGCGGGAATTTGACGAGGCCGCTTTGCAAGCCCTGGCGGAATCCATGAAGGAGGCCGGGGTGCTGCAGCCGCTGCTGGTAGTAAAGGAAAACGGGCGCTACCGCATCGTGGCCGGGGAGCGCCGCTTCAGGGCGGCCAGGATCGCCGGCCTTACGCAGGTGCCCTGCATCGTGCGGGATTTTTCGCCCCGGGAGCAGATGGAGGCCGCGCTGATCGAAAACATCCAGCGGGAGGATCTGAACGCTATCGAAGAAGCCGCGGCCATCCGCCAGCTGATGGAGGCGTGCGGCTACACCCAGGAGCAGGCGGCCAAGCGGCTGGGCAAATCCAGGCCGGCGGTGGCCAACCTGGTGCGGCTTTTGTCGCTGCCGCAAAAGGTGCAGGACGACGTAAAGGCGGGCCGCCTGTCCGCTGGCCATGCCCGGGTGCTGGCCGGCATCGAAAACGAAAGTCAGGTGCTTTTGCTGGCCGAGCAGGCCATCCGGGAGGGCCTGAGCGTGCGTGAATTGGAAAGACTGGCGGCCAAGCCCTTTGTGCCGCCGGTGGAAAAGCCCGCGCCAAGGCCGCTTCCCCTGGAATTGCAGGATATGGAAAACCGCCTGCGGGACGTGGTGGGCGTGCGCACCCAGGTAAGAGGCAACCGCAAGCACGGCAAAATCATCCTGCTTT
>Ga0310694_10002116_pt1 | contig 20960 bp, 26 predicted proteins | sample 174DNAGHGhighgp2_FD_203884 | JGI IMG/M metagenome (GOLD analysis project Ga0310694, IMG submission 203884) | Sheep rumen microbial communities from Palmerston North, Manawatu-Wanganui, New Zealand - 1742 DNA GHGhigh gp2 (v2) (version 2) | ecosystem: Host-associated > Mammals > Digestive system... | reverse complement strand
TCAATCCAAGCGCCAGCTGCACCTCCAAGTTTAACACCCTGTTGTTTCTTGACGGCTAAGGCACTAAGAGTTCTTTCTCGTATAAGATGTTTTTCCAATTCCGCAGCAAATGCGAAATTAGATAAAATAAGTTGGTCAATAGGTGTTATCTTTGCGCAATTTAAGTCAATACCCATACATGCCACAACTAATCTAAGTTTGCGAGGTTTTAATTCGGTATGAATTAACTTTGACAAGTCGTACATAGAACGGCCAAGACGGCTTACTTCGGAAACAATAATCATGTCACCCTCTTGCATCTTTGGCAATAACACCTTACCAAGATTTCTATCCGCATACGACACACCGCCGCTAACGCCTTCGTCAGTTACCACTTCGTCAACATTCATGCCGTGCGCCTTTAGCCATTCGTATGCTGCTCTTTCCTGTTGTTCTAACGTCTGCTGTGAAGTAGAAACACGCCCATAAAGAAAAATTTTACTCATATCTTTAGTCTTTTATAAATTTCCAAATAAATCCTTTTGTTTTCTTTCTATTACCATTACAACATTCACTTAATGACGATTTGTTTACACCAAGTGCATCGCAAACATCCTTGCCACTATTCCAAATTTTTAAGAGATTACCATTCAAATCATATTGACCAATCTTTTTTGAATTTGGATGAGCATTGAGGATACGTTCTTTTATCTTATCAACATCTTCGTCATATAACCAAATAAATCCTCCCGCTTGTTTACATTTACCCTTACAACATTTTGCGACAACGTGCATTTGAGCACCAGTTTCTTTCATGGCCGCAACAGATGATGGATAGCGTTTAACAAAAACTCCGCTCCACGTAAATTGATTTACAGGACGCTCCGCTGAATAAGAATTATTAGCTATTTTTGTTGCTTTTGTTTTATTTACAAGTTCTTTAACATCGTATCTTTCGTAACGTGTTTTTATCGCACGTTTCATAGCGGATTTGTTATTGTAGTTTATATTGTATTCATTAGTACACCATTCGAGATTCCATACACAATTATTTATTTTGTTTTCATCTTTGTGGTTTACTTGTGGCAGATTGTTTGGGTTAGGTATAAAAGTTTGTGCAACCAACCGATGAATGTTTACCTTTTTGCTTTTTTTATCTTTGTATAGTTGCACAAACAAATAATGTTTTAATCCATCAAAGTGCGGTTTAATAATTTTACCTTTGTGCCATTTGTCGTGTCCCAAACTACGCACCCTCCCAAAGTTACTTACTTGATAAAGTCCTTCGTAATCTTTAATGTCTTTCCATATTTCTTCCATAAGTATAAAACAAAAGGTAACTTTCAAAATGCGGTCTCCTACCTCCGCAGATTTACTCGTTACCATTGTTAAGTTCTTTGATGCTTAGTAGGAGTTAAGCGTCATTTACAATGCAAAGATACAAAGAATATTTTGAACACGCAAATATTTAATTCTATTTAACCATAAATACCATAGTCAACACTCTTGTATAAAAACGTCATCAATTATAATTGCTGGTTGTGGAAATGCCGCCATAAATACAGTAGTCATAAGCATTTTAACACAATCGTATGCCATTGTGGACTCGTAACCTGCTTTTACATCGTAATCGTGAGGCGTAAAGAATCTTCCACCAAACCTTTTCTCGTATTCATCATCAAAGTTTTTATTCCACTCGTTAAGAAACTTTGCTCCACTTTCAGTAAGATGAAACTTAGCACATTTTATTTTCATAATTACACGATTTTATTGTTAATGTTTTAATTGTGGCGGTAGCCGTTTCCTCCACGGCTACAAAGGTTTTATTTATACCGCCTAACCACCCGCCCAGCCCGTAGGCAGGAATCAACAACAACACAAGACGGGATATGCCCGCCCAGATTTCTTGTTAGTTTTCGTCCTTGTCGCTGTGGATTTCATCGGCCATTTTATTCATGCCAGCAACCAGCTTGGCATAAAGGATATTCAGCCGCATGACCTCCTCAACATCTTTCACGTCCTCGACACTTTCAGACAAAACCTTTGCCGCTAAACCTACAGACGCTGTGATACGCTGCATATCATCCTGCGTCAATGCTACACCAATAACCATAGTTCTTGAAATTTAAATTGTTTATTACTTGCCTCCCATACGTACCATAGAACCGTCGAAAAGCATACCTAACACACCGATAATAATAATAAATGCCATACGCTATAAGAATTAAATCTTTGTTAATAACTGAAGGATTTCATTTAGTTGGTCATTCTCCTGCATAAGACCGTTGCGGGCTGCGTTATTCGTTATCATGTCTAACGCCTCCCAATTGACCTTGATTTTCTTGAGTACACTTTTGCACAACAAATCAAGCTGCTGTTCGTTTAGTTTCAGATTTGCCATAGCTGTTACTTATTAAAATAGTTCAACACATCACGCCACGAACCATTAACTACGGGGGTATCGAATCCAAAGTTACGGTCGTATATTTCCCAATGAGCCTTGTCGCATCCGTGACTGCCTTTTTCAAGATGCTGGCAGCAGAATAGAACGTCGCCGCTTTCCATGTCACAGATTGAGAATTGGTCGTACAATTTACCCACCATCGGGCAATTGTTCTTAAAGAACACATAGCACTTGTCATTATCAAAACGCCTGCTATCCTTGATTGCTACCACCTTACGGCCAAGATACTGCGTCTTTGCGGCCAAAGATAAATCCTTGCAGAACCAGTCATACCATCCTGCCTCAATCTGAACGTTTCTAAAAGGACGGTCGAAGTCACCATTGAGAAAACGTTCAATAAACTTTGTGATAGTCATATTTTTCCATATCAAGCCCTTTCTATTTTTCAATTGTTTCATACTCGACGATTTCCTTGCACTTGTTGCAATAGCACTCTTCCTCGTCATATTCCACGACCTTGTTGTTCTTTGGATTTACCCACGCATGTACGAGAATATCGTCAGAACCGCACACGCTGCAAATGTACTTTTTCATAATTAAGCACGTTTTATTAATTATATATATTAATTATTATATATGCGTCGCCCGCGCACGTTAGAGGCAATTGAAGTATGCCAAGATTTTTATGTTGGAAATCCAATACGTCTTCCATATATCGGGGAATACATCGCCCGAAACATAAAGCACAGCCGACCACAGCAGGCCAGCCATAGAATACCAGCCACCGCCACAGATAAGGAACACAGCCACCATTAATGCAGCCGTACAAGCCAAATAGATAAACACTAACTTTGCCATCTTGATGCCCTCCTTGATACTGATTTGTTAATACTCTTCATTTTCTTGCAAGCCCCGCGAAAATCACCGCTTGCCTCCAATGAAATGATAGCGTCATACGCTGCATAGATTTCAAACTTACTCATAGTCGTAAATATTTGATGTTTGTTATAATTCGATTTCGCCCCACCAGCCTTCAATATCTTCAATTTCGGTTTCACATAATTTGCCAATGCACATGAACGCCAGCCATGATGCGTACTCGGCACAATCTTCGTCCTCAATCTGATACAGCACACATTCAAAGAACTTTGTCAGCCGCTTGCGTAGTGCGCCCAAATTCTTCACGTCGCCACAGCCCTCGCAGTTTGCAATCCTGCGCCCTTTGGCCTTATATTCTTCAAACACGTCCATGTACTCGCCATCGTCAACCGCATTATTGTCGCCATACTGCAAATTAACGCTTTTCACGTTCAACGCATAGCAATTACAGAAATAATAGCGGATATGCTTCAAGAAATAGTCATGCTTATGCACCTTTGCGTCTTCGATGCCGTACATCAGCCCTGCGGCCTTGATGTATTCCACTTTGTTGATGATAAAAGAACTCATGATATAATGCTTTTTAAATCGTTTCTAAATCGTTTAATTTGCGCCATCTTATAAAGTACCCGCCAACGGTACGAACGCCCGCCAGCGGGTACGGAAAACGCATTAATTTAAATATAGGGATTATTTCTCCTCCAAGATTTTACGGATATTATCAGCCGTATATTTGTGCCGATATTCCTCGTCCGTCATGCCTGCGGGTCGTTCTATCAATTCATCAAGTTTGCGCCCCAGCATGTCGCAGTATATTTCTTTGTGCCATGTTCCAACACGCTCGCCCTTTGCATTTAGCAAAAGAACGTCATACCAGTCGTTAGCCTCGTCAAGTGCCACAATTACACGACCTTTGTGAACCAGCCCCGAAACATCAAGAACCAAACACGCGCAATATAACTCGCAGTCGTTATAAATCCACCCTGCGCCATACCCGCGAATACCCCACGACCAAATAACATTAATATCAGTCGTAGCATAAAGCTGCGCCATGATTTCATTCGCCACAGCGACCGCATGTTCCTTAACATTTGCCATATTAAAACCTCCTATAAATTAATTATTAATACGTTATTTTTAAGCCCGATAAAGGGCTGTTTTATTCTTTGTGGATAACTACAAAGGTACGTATATTTAAAGCCCTTAAAAGCCCTTAAAACTACCTTATTTTATAACTTTGTGCGGGGTCTGTTTTCACTACAGATACAATGATTTATATTTGCACCCGCAAAGGGTAAAAGGCGGTCACTTGCAACCGCCTGCCCTTTGTTACTTTTTCATCTGTGCCTCAATCATTTGGATAATACGGTCGGTCGAGCGATACGCAATATCATTAAATTGAAAAGCTACGTCACATTTGCAATTGTTAGCGGTTAATAATTCCTTTAATTTATCGCTGCCGACTACATTTCCATAACCGTAGGCGATAGATGGGTCGAGCCCTTCGGTATTTTCAGTCCATTTAAAGGCGTGCCTGCGCTGCATACTTGGATTACAAAGGGGATAGGCCACCTTTAATGTATCTATCTTTTCTTTGCTATCTTTTACCTTTGTGGCAAAACCGACTAACTGCGTACCGCTATCATTTCTAATGCACCAGCAGGAGAAAAGGTTAATACGAATACCGCCTGCCTCAATCTTGCAAATTGCACTTAATAAATTAGTGGCTGCGCTTATAATATCATTAGGGTCAGTCGACCAACTTGTTGTCACCGAATAGGCAATATTTACGACCTTTTCCTTTGTTTTGTTTTGCTTGATGTTTATCATACTATTCGGCGAGCCTGCCAAATAAGCGGGTACATTTGCGGCAAAACCTACGACCGATGAATAGGGCTGTCTGTGTATCATATCTTTTGCAATTTCACAGCGTACCTTTGCAAGCCCTGAGTCATCTATCTTTTTAGCGGTCTTTTTATCGCCGTACATTAACAAATCATTTGCCTCGCCAAAATCTTTTGTTTTAGCGTTTTTTATGTATCTGCGGTCGGTTGCAATACTGCGCATATAAGGCTTAAAAGCCTGCTGCGGCTGTGTACTATTCAAATAAGCATCTAATTGCTTGATATTTGCAAAATAGTTAAATATGTACTGCATAACTTTTTAAATTTAATTGTTTATTTCCTTTGTAATCGCTTTAAAGATAGGCAGCGGATAATGTACCCGCCGCCCTTATAAGATAGGCTTAAAACGCCTTATTTGCAGCCTGCGCCCAAATATTGTCGGTGTGGCGTAATTTGTTGCAAATCATTCTTATTTCATCAACCGACAAGGTCTTGAAAACGCAATTTTTTACCGCAAATTCCATATCGTCCTCGCGATTAATCAAATAAGCCGTAGCACGATAGCTGACCACATGCTTAATACCACATTCGGCGATAGCCCTGCGCACATCTTCGATGAATTGCACGAGGTCTTTATTACCCTTTGCAATTTTCATCTCGACCGTATGATTATAGCCAACTTCATACATGCAAGAAAAGCGGTCAACGCTTGATGAATCCATAACCTGCCCAGTCACGTACTGCTCGTCAGCCCCAGTCATTTGGGTATTGCCTGCCGCCATAAAGCGGAAATTTTCATGTGCATAAACTCGGCCAACTACGGGAAAATCATACCAGCCGTTTGCAAGGGCAGAATTTAATGCGATAGTGGCCTCGGGAAAACTGCGGTCGTATTCATCTTGGAAATAAAGACCGCCGTTTGCGAATGCCTTGAAAAACGGCGTCTCTTGGAAATTACCGCCTGCATCGCCGTAGCCCTTGACATCATGTGCAAATTGAATAGTTGTCTGACCGTAAAATTCAAGCCCTAACAACTTTGCAAGCTGTTCGGCTGTGTGCGATTTACCACAGCCAGCAGGCCCGAAAAGATACACATGAAAACCGTCCTCGAGGTCGCGCTTAATGCGATTGAAATTATCGCAATAAACCTCGTTTTTCTCCTCCTCCTTGGATTGCAACCGCTTGACTACCTTTGCCAAAACCTTCGGCTGTTCGCTTGCATACTTTGCAAGCAATTCGGCAAAAATACCCTCGACCTCCTCGCGATTGATTGCACCCGCATTATTTTTGCGGCTTGTAAGCAGGGCAGCGATTTCCTTTGCAAGTGCTTCGTCCTCGTTTTCCTGCTTGATTTCATCATTCTGCTTTATTTCCTCCTGCGCATTTTTTACGCCTTTTTTGGTTGCAATTCTGCCGCCTTCCTTCGGCTGTTTGCGCTCCTTTGCAACGATTTCCCAGCCTTCGGCACATTTTAGGAATGTACCGTCCGCAGCCTCTTCATCAAGGACGAGGCATGTGTTACGATTGAAAAAACGCTGGCCGCAGCCCTTACCACGTACCGAAAAGAAAACACGACCGTCACGCAGTGACAAATTAGAAACATTTACCTGCTCCTCTGTGGCTAAATTCTTGAATAACATAATTAAATCTCCTATAAATTAAATTAATACTAAAAATGAATTAACACGATTGCAAGGCTGCAAAAATTCGGTTTTTCATTTTGCCCTATTAGTTGTCAATTTCCTGCGGGTGCAATTAATCTGCCTATTTGCAAGTATTTATATATGTGCAAAATAAATTCTGTTCCCAGTGCTAAATACCCTGCACAAAAATACAAAATAGTGAGTTATTTGCTGTTTGCAATTCATTGAAACATCATGCAATTAACAGCCCTTAAATTATGCTTTTTTGTTGCCTATCTTTGCAGCGTAGGCGGTCTGAAATAGGAAAAATAATAATAAAACAAAATATATATCATACGGATGCGCCATCCCGTAAATTGCCGCGCCTCTCGTTACAAAGTTACTTATCTTCACTTTGCTTTTTTTCGCATAACGATATGCGATTTGTGTACCTCACAAATAAGAATAACGTCTATCGTTTCGTTATCTCACGCCGCTTATCTTCAGTCAGTAACGTTCGACCTCAGTCCGCAAATCTTAAAACGTATTGAAAAGCCATAAAAACAAAATACGTATCTTTTCGCCTCGCTTGCAGCCGTTTCTCTGTGGCAACTGCAATAAATAAGCATCTGCTCGCCTGTCCTTTTCGTTTGTATGGTAAATAAATCCCTCGCTTGTTGCATACCGCTGTAGCCTATATCGGTGTGAGGTTTTTGAAACGGCCCTCATCCGTTTTGCTGTTGCAAAGGTACGAAAAGTTTTATATATACCAAAGAAAAATGCAAAAAATTTATTTTGCCCGTAACTTATTGATTTTCAAGGAGTTACGACCACTTTGTAATAATAAATACATAAAATATAGAGTTTTCCCCCTTCAAATTTAGTTAAATAGATTTAATGAAAGTAATAATATTGAACAAAAAAGTCTTAAATTCATAAAAATGAAATCTTTGTAAATGCTTATAAATCAATAACTTAAATATGAATCATGTACTTTTATAAATGTAATTAAGCGTTAAATTTATAACAAAATAGGTATTAAAGTACATAAAATATAAATGTAAATATTATTTATTTGCAAGTTTCCCCTGCTATCTTTTGCCTTTTGTACGTACATTATTTATATACACACACATACTCGCGTATATATAGCGAAAATCCAAATAATTCGTTTTAAGCATGTTTTAAAGCCCGACACAGCGTTAAAAGCCCGCAAATATAGTAATTATATACCCAGCACAATAAAAGCCGTTTTGTGTACGGACACAATTATAGACCCTATTTTACCCGCTTTTCCCCGTACCTTTGTAGCCCTGCCGACCTTATTTCCTTATATCTTTGTACTTTGTTTATTTGTGTACCTTTGTAAGCATGTGCAAAGTATATCATTTATATATTATATTTCTGTTTGTTGTATCATGTTTATATATCTTTATTCTATCTTTTACCCTGATTTTTCCGCTTTTCCCAGCATCATATACTATTAACAACAAACTAAATAATGTAGTTTTATAACTATTTCTTTTAGTGAAAAAATATCTTTTCTTTTTCTTTTATTTCTTTTTCTATTCTTATTTATTATATTATATTATTATATAGATTTATATATTTTATTTTTCTTTTTCTTGTATGCTTTTCTTTTTGCCTATAAACCTGTATTAAAGCATGATTATTTATATTATATTATTTCCTATTTCCCTGCCCTTTGTAGCCCTTAAATATATATACTTTATATATATAGTTACCTTATAAATAAAAATACCTTATAACAGCCTATTTTCAAGACTAAAAAATACACTATCTTTGCAGCCCGAAAAATGTACTTTTTGCCCTTTGTTTGCGTATCTTTGTGGGGATTATTTAGTCGTACCTTCATTAATTGTTAGCGGGTGCAAAGTTATAAATAAAAAACGAACGTATAAAATATATAACTGCTTGATTTTCAGCGAGTTACGGGGTTTTATAGGGGGTGGGGGCTATTTTTGCGCCCAAAATCGGTGTGGTGCGCATAATCCATTTTTTAAAAAAAGAAATTTTTGAAAAAAGAAAAATTTTCGCGTGCGTGTGTATGCAGGTATATTCCTATATATAGTATATACTTATTAATATAGGTTATCTATATTATAAATAGTGTATCTTATATATATAAAGAAACCTTTATAATAGTTAATCTTCTGTTAAAGTTAACTTATTATTAGGTATATTTAAAATAAAGTGTGTATATTTGCACCCGAATTTACAGTTTAAGTTATTTATATGATAAAAGAAACTGATAAAGAAACATGGTGTCTATTGGAAGCAGCACCATCCGAACGTAGAAAGGTTTTATTCAATTTCAAATAAAGATTAAAGATTATGATTTCAAAAGAAAAGGTTCAAGAATTGATTAAGCGTGCCTACAGCATTGCATCCACACACGGCTTTCATGAGGTAGACCGCAGTAATGCGCATTTTCTGATGCTCGTCGTTTCGGAAATCGGCGAGATGGTTGAGGCCGACAGAAAATCGCGCCGTGCCGACATGCAGGGCTACAAATACAGCTCTATGGATTTCATCCGCACGTTTGAACCGTATGTCAAAGACACGCTGGCGAATGAATTGGCCTACGTCGTTATCCGTATTTGCGATTTCTTGGGAACACGGCATATAGAGCCGCTTATCCTCGAGAAAACATCTACAAGCGATGATTGGGCTAAACTTTGGGGTAAAGACTCTATCAATGAGCAATGCTACGGATTGACGAAGATTATAACCCGTATTGACGAAGATACGTCGACAGACGACATTTCCCGTCTTCTTGGTGCTTCTCTTACGTGGTGCTTTGATTTCGCTGATTTCCATAAGTTCGACCTTCTTTGGCATGTCGAAAACAAATTAAGGTATAATGAAAGTCGCGAAAGGTTGCACGGTAAGAACTATTAAACGCCGTTTATCATGCCAAAGTTCGTAAGAATCAATGTTGGCGAGGAGAATCTGCCGTATCTCTTCAACTTGGAGGCGATAGAAAGCGTCGACTTGCGAAACAAGCGCGTTTATACCGTAGGCGCACACCAGCCATATCATATTTACGACCAAGCATCATGGGAGAAAATACTGCAATATGCGAACGCAAATGCGGAATAACGGTTTTAAGCCGTTTTAAGGCGTTATTTTCTCTTCGATGGGTACTTTATAAGCTCAACGGGAGAAAACGCGCCTACGGGCTTGAAAATGGGCAAAAACAAGATTTAAAACATAAAATTATGAAGCAGTTTAAGGTAGAATTGGTTTATTGCGGGTTAAAAACAACGTTAGACCTGCGTCGCGTCGTGGCAATATCACACCCCAAAAGTGGCAAGTTTCTGATTTATTTTGAAAATGCCATTTGGAGCGTCGACGAGAAGGAGTATGATAGTGTTTACAAAGCTTGGATGACCGTATGAGATGCACCAGCTGCCAATATTGGCTTAAATCACGCTTGCAGGGTAATCATTGCACCTGCACCCGCAGCGTAAAGCCCTGCGAGCTTGAGCGGCACAACAAGCAACATAAGGCCAAGAAGCGTAAAAAGCTCGAGAAGTATGATAAAAGTATGCGAAAAATGCGGTTTTAGCGGATTTAACGGCCAATCGTGGTACACATATCTACTTTTCGGGTGTATATGGGTACATATCAACAAACACTTCCGTTGGCCGCTGATAAGTTTCGTTAGATTACCGTTCTAATCAATATCAAGAAACAAAGAATAGTTATCAAACATTAAAAATTCGATATTATTTGCGTATGTCAAATAATTGTTGTATCTTTGCAAAGTGGATAGGTGGAATTAGTACCCCCACCGATAAAGGGCAAGCCTATCGCCCTTTCCACTTTCAAATGATAGGCGTTATTAGAATAGGCAAATATTATATGGAAGAAAAGGAAGTTTGGCGCGATGTGGTCGGCTACGAAGGGTTGTATCAAGTAAGTAACATTGGGCGCGTAAAATCTTTGCAAAGAATTATTCATCTTACAAATGGGAAAATTCTTACTATAAAAGAACGCATTAAGAATATCTCGTGTAATAACAAGGGGTATCTTATGGCTACTTTGTGTAAGGGTGGCATTTGTGGAAAATATCTCGTGCATAGGTTGGTGGCGCAAGCGTTCATACCTAACCCGCAAAACAAGCCAGACATAGACCACATTGACACGGATAAGTCCAACAATATTGTTGGTAATCTAAAATGGGTGACACCGAAAGAAAACAGCAACAACCCAAAAACAAGAAAATCTATGTCAATAATGTCTGTTGGTAAATTGTTAGGGCAAAAAAGCCCATTTGCGAAAAAGATTTATAGATTTTCTTTGGATATGAAACTTATAGCCACTTACCCATCATCGACCGACGCGGCAAAAGTGACGGGATTGAGTAGGCGAAAAATACAGCATTGTTGTCACGGCGAGCAGGTAGTTTACGATGGCTCTTTGTGGGCATTAACGCCAAATTACGAGTTCAAAAAAGAATCACAAAAACAATATTTAGAAAATTATATAAAAAAAATAAATTATGGAAATAACAGTAGTAGTTAAAGAGGTTTTAGAAAAGCAAGTGTTTACATCAGCAAAGAATGGGCAAACTTACGAAAAGTTTGGTTTTGTTGGCGAAACTCAAAGCCAATATCCCAAAACAATAAAATTCGACGTTATGGGTGATAGGGCGGCTGGTGTTATGACAAACGTTGTGGTCGGAAATACCGTTGCCGTAAGTTTCGATATTTCCTCGCGTTTATGGAACTCGAAATATTACACTGAATGTCAAGCGTGGAGAACGCAACGTGTGGACGGTACGCAAGAACAACCGCAACAAGCCACGACACATACCACTCAAAACCCATTCCCTGCGACTGCACAAAAACCTTTGCCCGAAAATAACGGAGGTGTGCAAGGTGATGGTAAACAAGGTGATGACTTACCTTTCTGATGTATAACAAATAAAATAAAAAGCTATGGAAAATTGGATTTTAGTAAAGAATCTTGACGGCGAGCAAATAAAAGTTCGTCAACACGTCAAATATGGTGACATCTTTGTAGATGAAAACGGGAAAGAGTACAAGGCTTCGCATTTGGATTTTACCGAGGCGATGTATGCTTTTTCAGAAGCAATAAAGGACAACCATTTTGACGAGCTAAAAGATTTGATGAAGTCTTGGGATATTAAAGAACAAGATAATAATCGTGCTATGATAGCCGAGCGCGAGTATTGGCGCAAGCTACGTGGTGACATTTTCTTTGCCGTATTGAAGGAAAACGATAATGCCACGTTCCAACAAGTCGTTGATTACACGAAAGATTATTTTGATGCGCTCTATGAACAAGATAGAAAATTCTTTTCCGACAAGATGGCGTTTAACGTTCCAGTAGTATGAAGCGCAACGAAACATTGCAAGCCCTGTGCCGTGACTACTTAGGTAAGTTGCGGTACATGGCTAAGAAGCACGGCATTGACGTGGATTCTATAATCAAGTTAAATAAGCGTGGAGAGTGTTCCGCTACCAACAAGGAAGTGGAAATGCTTTCAAGGTGTGTTGATGATGAACGTGTTTCAAGAACGGATATTCCTAAGATTCTCGGTAAGTCATATCGCCAATGCTTTGAAGAAGAGGATTTTGAGCAAGTAAGGAAACTAAAGCGCCTTGGCATTTATAGCAAGGTAAGTACGTTGCTTTATGCCGATAAGATTAAGAACAAGAAAAGAAATAACAAACGTAAATAAGAAAGATTTATGGAACAGGATTTATTTGGTTTTGAAGGTGTTGAACTTAGCGAGCGCGATAAAAAGTACTCACTTAAAGTTGAGTCGCCAATCTATAAACCCCGAAGTGGGGGGGGTAATTATGTAAAGGCTTGTTATAACGATTCCAAGTATAAACGCCTTATTGAAAAGATAAATGCCTCAAATGTATCGGAAGAGCAAAAGGCTTTCTTACGTGCGGCGGCTACAAGGCATATTGTTTTCAATTACGAGGAATGTGCCGACTATTATGCAAAAGCCGACAAGGAAATGCAAGAGTTAATGGAAGATAGTGCGCTTGTGGTTATTGATTTCAATAAGGCTATAGAAAAAGGATTTGTTGAACTTAACGATAAAATGCGAAAGTTGTATGAACTCGAATTGGGTTGAAATGAAAATGAAGAAGTTTTGTGTGTTTATCTTATCACACAAACGTCCGCATGTACGTGATACATACGATATGTTACGTTCGTGCGGTTATACGGGGCGCATCATAATCGTTTGTGATACCGACGATGACACTATCGACGAATATCGCAAGGAATACGGCAAAGAAAATATCTACGTCTTTAATAAACCCCAAATGGCGGCTAAGATTGATATGATGAATAACTTTGGTAAGCGCAATTCTATTACTTGCGCCCGTAATGCTTGCTTTGATATAGCCGAGGAACTTGGGATAGAATATTTCCAAGAACTCGACGACGATTATTATTACTTTGGGCATTATCGTCGTGAAAGAGGAAAAAAGACGATGTGTTATAATCTTATTGTCAAATGGTTTGTCGAGTTCCTACTCAATACACCCGTCAAGACTATAGCTTTTTCGCAGGGTGGCGACCATATCGGTGGCTATGATGAAACGGTATTGTTTAAGCGCAAGGCAATGAACTCCTTCTTTTTCATTACGAGTCGTAGGGTTAATTTTGTTGGGCTATTCAATGAAGATGTGAACACATATACCTCATGCTCGATGCGTGGCGATATATTCCTAACATTTATGCCTTTCAAGATAGACCAAGCCGATACACAAGCCACTACGGGCGGCATAACCGAACTATACAAGGCTTATGGCACATACGTAAAGTCTTTCACAACGGTTATGATAGAGCCCTCTTGTGTGGTGGTAAAACCAATGGGTGCAAAATATCCGAGGTTGCACCATCATATTGATTGGTCGCATTGTGCGCCATGTATTATTAGCGACGAATATAAAAAATAAAATTGATTATGGAAAAAGAACTTAGGAGCGATGTTTTCAACATGGACTGCGTTGCTTATATGAAAACGCTGCCCGATGATTATTTTGATTTGGCCGTAGCAGACCCTCCGTATTCGCATAGTAATAGCGAGGTTATAATTAAAGGAGGTAGATTTCATAAAGGTCGTTTTAATCGTTATATGCAAGTTGACGGAAACCCAATAGATATTGACGAATGGGATAAAACACCAAGTGATGAGTTCTTTCAAGAATTGTTTCGCGTTAGCAAGAATCAGATTATATGGGGCGCGAACTATTTCGACGGTATGCCTGCAACGCGGTGCTTTTTGATATGGAAAAAGCAGATACCAGAAAAGTTTTCTATGGCTATGTGCGAATATGCGTGGACGTCGTTTCAAGGCAATGCAAAGATAGTTGAATTTCGTCAACAAAGAAAAGCGGGCGACGAGCGTTTTCATCCAACGCAAAAACCAATAGAGCTTTATGCGTGGATATTAAAGAACTATGCAAAAGAAGGCGATAAGATATTTGACCCTATGATGGGTAGCGGTAGTAGTAGGATTGCCGCGTATCAAATGGGTTTTGATTACGTTGGTTGTGAAATAGAACCTTTGTATTTTGATAAGGGTGTAGAACGCTTTGATAGGATTTGCAAGGGCGAGATAAAGCAGGCCAACGGGCAAACGGTGGTACAAACAAGCCTTTTTGATTAAATAACGTTAAGAGGTTTGTATATTTCAAATAATAGTATTATCTTTGCATCGTTCTATCAACCATGCGTTGAAAAGAATACGAAATCGTAGCAATGCGATTTTTGCCCAAAGGTACGACGGGCGTGAGTGGACTTGCAACCCACAACGTACCAAATGAAAGTTTTGTGTACGTCTTTCATTCGCCATTTTCTTTAAAAAACGTCACATCACTTATAAAGTACACAATTATGCGAAATGAAAACTTTTATGTAGTGCAAGGATGGATGATGAGCGAACTTAATCTGTCTGGTAACGAACTTACTTGTTATGCAATAATATTTGGCGCAACACAAGGTGGTCAAACATGGTTTATGGAAAGTAGAAACTATCTTTCAGAGTGGATGAATGTCACTTTACCGACCGTTGATAAGGCTCTTAGTAGTCTAACGGAAAAAGGCTTTCTTTCAAAAAAATCGGAATTTGTTAATGGTGTTAAGTTTAACATGTACCGCGCTACCTATTTCGATTTTATACCCACTAAAGAATCTTTACAGGTGGGTAGTAAAGAATCTTTAGGTCAAACTAATATAATAGATAATATATTAGAAAATGAAATAGATAAATCTATTTCTAAAAGTTCGAATGATTTGTTTGAAAAATGTTGGATTGCATATAAAAGAAAAGGCAAAAAAGGAAAGGCGAAACCTTATTGGGATAAGCTATCACAATCCGAAAAAGAAAGTGTGCTACAACACATAAAGATATATACGTCAACGAGGGAATTGCAATACCAACAAGATTTCGAAAGATATTTAAGGGATAAAACATTCCTATCCGTTGTAGTTTCTAAAAATAACGTTGTCTACGACCCGACAAGGTTAGACAAGAAAGACAAAGCCAACGAGGTATATATGCCATTAACCGACGGTGCATTATCATGGAACGATTATTATCATAAATACATGTATATAGGCAATTTCGACGGTTTCATTCCCGATGGCTATACGGACGAGAACCGCCCAGACGGTGCAACTATCATGCTTAACAATAATCGCGGTACGATAACTTGGAATAGTGAAACAAAAACTTGGGATAAGATATGATAGAACTCGATAAAATATACAACATGGACTGTCTTGAAGGAATGCGCCAAATGGAAGCCGAGAGCGTGGACTTGACTGTTACATCGCCACCTTATGACAACCTGCGGACATACAACGGCTATTGCTTCGACTTTGAGAACATCGCACGGGAATTGTACCGAGTGACAAAGCAGGGCGGTGTGGTCGTGTGGGTAGTCGGTGATGCAACCATTAATGGAAGCGAAACTGGGTCATCATTCAGGCAAGCACTATACTTTAAGGAGATAGGATTCAATTTGCACGATACGATGATATACGCAAGCGACAAACCGCCATTGAATACTCGACGATATGAGCCGCAATTCGAGTACATGTTCGTTCTGTCAAAAGGAATGCCAAAGACGTTCAACGGATTGAAAGAGCCAAGCATCCAAGCAGGCAAGCGACCAGGCCACGGAACTTTCCGCAATATCGGCACGGGGCAAAAAGACCGATGGAGTAACGAGCCAGTGCCAGACGAGAAACTGCGTGGCAATATTTGGTACTTTGCGACCGGCACAGGCGGAACCACCAACGACCTTATAGCATTTAATCATCCAGCAATATTCCCTGAAAAGCTGGTGCGCGACCATATGCTATCGTGGTCGAATGAGGGCGACATCGTGCTCGACCCGTTCATGGGAAGCGGCACAACGGCAAAGGTGGCAAGGGCATTAGGTCGCAAATATATCGGCTTTGAAATAAGCAAAGAGTATTGCGACTTAGCCAACAAAAGATTACAAGATACAAAAACATTATTTGATTAACGTAATATAACATAAGATGTTTGGTTTTATGAAATATTATTTGTAACTTTGCAAAGTGGATAGGGCGGTTTGGCCACCGCTTGATAAGGGGTAATCCTATCGCCCCTTCCACTTTTTAAATGATAGGATTGATTAAAGAATAGGAAATTATGGAAAGCGAAATTTGGAAGGACGTTATAGGCTACGAGGGTTTGTATCAAGTATCGAATCTTGGTAGAGTTAAATCTTTATCGCGTCATCGTATTGTCGGTTGGGCTGATTATGTATCAAAAGAAAAGGTATTGAAGCAATCAACCAACAATGGAGGGTATAATTATGTTTGGTTACACAAAGAAGGCAAAAAGAAGATTTACAAGATTCATAGGTTGGTGGCAACTGCTTTCATAGAAAATGCGAATAACTACCGTTGTATAAACCATAAAGACGAAAACAAGCAAAACAATTGCGTTGATAATCTTGAATGGTGCAATCATTCCTATAACAACAATTATGGAAAGAGAAACGAAAAAGTAAGAAAAGCGAATGGCAAGCCAGTATTGCAATATACCAAAGAAGGCGAATTTGTAAAGGAATGGCAATGCACACGAGAAGTAAAACGTGTCTTGGGTATAAGGAATGTCCATTCTGTATGTAATGGTTTAAGAAAATCAGCAGGTGGTTTTATTTGGAAATACAAAAAGCAATGATAAACGAACAAACAATACGCAAATGGTGGGATATTTTTGTAAAGGAAAACTCTTTTACGGAAGTACGCATACTTGGCCGTTTTCAATATAGCGGTTACTTTAATAACGTAGAAAGCGTAATCAATGCCATTAAGCCATATTCCGAAATGGATGACGAGCAAATATATTTTGTCTTAAACAAGATAGATAATGCTTGTTATGGCCGTCAACAAAGCGAAAAACTTGTAAAAAGCCCAAAGATAACAACCAATGATAATGATATTGTAAAAAGAAGTTTTGTGTTTGTAGATTTCGACCCAGTAAGAAAATCTGGAACAAATGCAAGCAATGATGAATTTGAATTGGCTCATAAGAAAGCGCAAGATGTTTTTCGTTTCTTGCGCGGAAAAGGTTTCAGCGAACCAATCATTAGCAAGAGTGGCAATGGCTTTCATCTTACTTTCAAGGTAGATTTACCAAATGACGAAAAAACAACGGAAATAATAAAACGTTTCTATGAATATCTTGCAAGTGTTTTTTCTGATGATAAGGTGGATATTGATACCAAGGTGTTCAATTTGGCGCGTCTTTGCAAGCTCTATGGTACAACGGCAAAGAAAGGTGCGAACCTGCAAGATAGACCTTGGCGTATGTCGGAAATTATATACGTTCCAAAGGAATTGAATCTTACACCGATAGAGAAATTCAAGGAACTTGCGGATTTGTTGCCAAAGAAAGAAGAGCCTAAACCGATGGCAAAAATGTTGCGTGTAGGCGAACGTTTTGATTTGGAAAGTTGGTTGGTGTCACATGGTATAGAATATCGCAAAAAACAAGAAGGAACATCGACAAAATACGAAATAAAGACGTGTCCTTGGCACGAAACTCATTCATCAAACAATCCATTTTCATCTGCATTATTCCAAGATGCCGAGGGGAAAATAACATATACGTGCGCCCATTCGCATTGTAAGGATAAACAATGGAAAGATTTTCGTTTGTTCTACGAGCCTAATGCTTATGACAGGCCTGTGTATCAGCCGCAGTATGCACCCCGCATCTATGCCCCGCAAAAGCCCCGCTATCAGATAAAGGAGGAATTGCCCGAATTGGGTAAGAAATGGCTTTGCATGAGTGATATTCAAAAGGTTGACTTATCATCTATCCCGCGTATCAAGACTGGTATCAATGAAATAGACAGACTGCTCCTTGGATTGGCCGAGTGTGAGGTTACTTTGCTTTCGGGCGGTAACGCATCGGGAAAATCCTCGCTTTTGAATACGCTTATATGCAATTTCTTGCAGCAGGGCGCACCGAGCGCATTGTTCAGCGGCGAGCTGCCAGCACATATCCTAAAGGCGTGGATTCAGATGGTGGCCGCAGGAAAGGAGAATCTTAAACTATCCCAATACGGCGACGGAAAGTATTTCGTGCCGAACAATATAGCAAAGCGCATCGACGATTGGATGGACGGTAAGTTCTTCCTTTTCAATAACGAATACGGCAACACATGGGAGGAGGTCTTTCACGACATGAAGGAGCTTTTGAAGGCTGGCGTGAAAGTGTTTATTCTTGACAATCTTATGGCATTGGATATAGACCTGCTGGAGGGCGACAAGAACAATAAGCAGAAAAACCTTATCCTGCAATTGAAGGATTTCGCAAAGACAAACAACGTTCATATTATCATTGTTGCACACCCGCGTAAATCATTGGCTTTCTTGCGTAAGGCCGATATATCGGGAACTGCCGACCTTACAAACGCCGTTGATAACGTGTTTATCGCACACCGTGTAAACCAAGATTTCCTAAAGGCTGGCGCGGAGTTCTACGGGCAGTCGCAGATACAGCGTTATTCATGCTTTGGAAACGTGGTGGAAATATCCAAAAACCGTATGTATGGCGTTTGTGATGTGCTGGTAGGCTTGCACTATGAGCTTGAAAGCCGCCGTTTCAAGAATACGCCCGATGAGAATATACACTACGGCTGGGAGGCCGAGCCCGTTCAAGGCACGATGTCCTTTAATGAAAACGAACGTGCAGAGGTGTATTCCGAACAGAGCGATGCGCCCTATGCAGTAGGCGATATGCCGTTTGCACCCCCTATTGATAGTGATGCACCATTCTAAAAAGCGTTAAAGTTTGGTTAAATAATGTAATTTCTTTGGAATATGCCAAAATAAATACTACCTTTGCGGCAGATTTCTTTATTAATAATTAATATAGTTACTTTTAAAACGTTTACGAAAATGAGCAAGAAAGTTGAAAAGAAAATTGATGAGTTAATTAACATGGTTGGCAATAACGAGTCTGTTGTTGTTATCTACAAGGATGAGAAGGACAACGTCAACTATTTCGATTCCTGCAAGGATGACCTCGACATCGCCGCTGCGATTGCCACCGTGCTTGATGATTACTACGGCGACGACATCAAGGATGGCAAAATCTTTGCAGAGGGCGTTATGGATGCCCTTGGTGCTATCATCAAGAAACACGGCAATGCTGGCCGACGTATCGTGTTGCGCCTTATGCCGATGATTTCTATGGCCGCAAAGCAAACCCTTGAGAACCTCCGCGACCGCTTGCAAGAGATGGCTGGCGATAACAACGAGGATGCCGATGAGGATTGCACCGACTGCGATGAGCGTTTCAACTGCCCGCTGCCAAGTGCTATCAAGTGGCGTAAGGAGAATCATGTGCCAGCACCCAGCAACCGTCACGGTAAGAACGGGCGCAAGCGTAACAATCCCAAAGGCAACTAACCATGCAGCCGCAAAAGCTTTATTACAAGGATGAAAAGGGACGGTATCGGGTTTATCAAGAGCCCGAGCCGCCCTTTGACAATGTGCTGTACCAAAAGGTTTTGCACGGAAAGAAAATCGTGTATGAGCCACAATCCATGTGTATTGACAAAGGATTGGAGGAGGGCGTTTGGGTAGTTGTTAAGCACTTGTACGGCAAAAGCTATACAACGGGCAAATACCTGCATGATTGCTTCCTTTGCCTAAAGGCATCGGACATTCAAGAAACGCCGTTATCTAAGCTTGGTGGCATGGATAAGCTGGCCGACTGGCTGTGCCATAATTGGGATAAGCTGCCAAAGAACCTGTCGCAATACGACTTTTGCCGTGCCATCGTTGGTTTGTTATTCCAATATGAAAACAAAGACGATGGAAAAGCCGTATAAAGAAAGTTAAAATATGAAAGGATATTTGGTTTTTTCAATTATTCTTTGTATCTTTGCAAAGTGGATAGATGGAAGTCGCGAGCCATTGACAAGGGTAATCCAACAGCCCTTCCACCTTGCAAATTTGTTGGAATCATTAAATGTTGGAAAAGAAATGAAAAGATTAACTACGGAAGATTTTATTTCCCGTGCTCGTAAGGTGCATGGCGATAAATATGATTATTCTAAGGTTGATTACAAAAATGCCATAACAAAGGTTTGCATTATTTGCCCTATTCATGGCGAGTTTTGGCAAAGACCATTTGTTCACCTTAAAGGGCAAGGGTGTGCAAAATGTTGTTTTGAAAGTATGTGGGTAACAAAACGGCATAAGCGAACAACCGAGGAATACATTTCACTTGCCAAAAAAATACATGGTGACAAATATGATTATAGTAAAACAAAATACGAACACTCGTTTAAAAAGGTATGTGTCGTATGCAAGACGCATGGTGATTTTTACGTACATGCTTTTGCACATTTAAAAGGATATGGATGCCCGCATTGTGCAAAGTCAAAAGGCGAGGAAAAAATTGCGACAATATTAAAAGCAAAAAACATTCCTTTTGAAAGGCAAAAAAAGTTCAATAACGATAACCTTTTTTGTCGCAACAAATATTTTGAGGCAGATTTCTATTTGCCTCAAAAAAATATAATCATTGAATATAATGGTCGCCAACATTACGAAGCAATAGATATATGGGGAGGTGAGCCCGAACTTACACGACAGCAAGAGCGAGATATGGCTTTACGGCAATATTGTAAAGAGCATGGTATTAGGCTTATC
>Ga0310694_10002115_pt1 | contig 20967 bp, 17 predicted proteins | sample 174DNAGHGhighgp2_FD_203884 | JGI IMG/M metagenome (GOLD analysis project Ga0310694, IMG submission 203884) | Sheep rumen microbial communities from Palmerston North, Manawatu-Wanganui, New Zealand - 1742 DNA GHGhigh gp2 (v2) (version 2) | ecosystem: Host-associated > Mammals > Digestive system... | reverse complement strand
CGGATACATTACCTCGATCCGAACTTAAAATTGAACCTTTGGTACCGGAATTAGATAGAGAAAAATTGGTAACTACTGCAAAAAGTATTAATCGTATTCTTCGTAATCATAATATTAATCCTGAAAAACTTTATGAGAAACAGGATATGTTTGATTTGTGGGATAATTATCTTGATGGAAAACAGTCCGTATTTACAGATATTTTGTCTCGTGGGCTGACGCGTAGGCAAATGCAAGTCATTCGTAAAACTTTCGATGATAATGCCGAATTTCATAACCAAGTCATTCGTTATTTGTTTTTGATGGATTTGATTATAAAAGAGATGCTTAATCCGGCTAAAAACAATCGTGATGAGCTTATTAATTTTTCTGTAAATATGTCTTTTGATAAGATATACTTTATCTTGGTTAAAGCATTGAACAGTGCGGATTAAATGATGCAACCAATTATCGGATTAAATAGCAATGTCTTTTTGGCCCCAATGGCCGGTATTACAGATTATCCCTTTCGCAAGTTGGTTGCATCTAAAGGAACTGCTAATTTATATTCCGAGATGGTTGCCATTAATGCAATCAATCGTAAAAATCCTAAAACTTATCGCATTGCTGATGTTCGACAGGAGCCTTATCCGGTTATTGTTCAACTTGTAGGAAATGATGCCAATCTTTTTTCCGAAGCGGCAAAACTTGTAGCGGATTTAGGTGCTTACTCTTTAGATATAAATATGGGCTGTCCGGTAAGAAAAATCATTGCAAATGAGTCCGGTTCTGCACTTATGCGTGATTTGCCAAGGGCTGCTAAAATAATTGAGGCAACTGTAAAAGCTACCCCCTTAAAAGTTTCTGTTAAATTCCGCAAAGGATGGGACAATAATTCTGTTAATGCTGTGGAATTTGCTAAAATGTGTGAAAATAGTGGGGCTTCATACATCTCTGTTCACGGTCGTACTCGAGCACAAGGTTATTCGGGTGAGGCTGATTGGGATATTATCAAACAAGTTAAAGAGGCGGTAAAAATTCCGGTTATCGGTAATGGTGATATTGTGTCAGTGCAATCAGCTCAGGATATGGTCGATAAGACCGGTGTTGATGGGGTTATGGTTGGACGTGGTACACTTGGAAATCCTTGGCTACCAGGGCAAATTCATGATTTTTTTAAAAACAATGTTTTACCGTCACCAATTTCCATTTCTGAAGTAAAAAATGCACTTCTAACACACCTAATGGACATGGTTAATTTTTATGGTCAAGAAATGGCTGTTGCTATTTCGCGTAAATATGTTTGTTGGTATTCAAAAAATCTACGTGATGCCAAAAAATTTCGTGAAACATATACAAAAATTTATGATCTTAATGAAGCTTTAAGAGCTATTGAGTATTATTTCTCTGAACGAGAAAAGGAGCAATAAGAATGAAAATAATTGTTGGTGGCGCAGGTCATGTCGGACGAAGTATTGTAGATTATCTTTCTCAATCTAATAATGATATTATTGTTGTTGATATGAGTAAGGACAAGTTGGAATCTTTGGCAAAAGAATTCGATGTTCAAACTATACAAGGTTCTATTTCTCATCCAGGCATTATGGAAAAAGTAGGCGCAAAAGATGCTGATATTTTAATTGCTGTTACCGATGATGATGAAGTTAATTTAGTTGCCTGCCAGGTTGCATATACATTGTTTCAAATTCCTAAGAAAATTGCCAGAGTTGATTCCGAATATTTCTTAAATCCACTATGGAATACATTGTATAGCGATAAAAATTTGCCCGTAGATTTTGTTATCTCTCCTGATGTAGAAATTGCAAAATCAATTTTAAATTTATTGGAAATTCCAGGCACCACTGCCGTTTTTCCGTTAGTAGATGAAAAGTTATATCTGCTTGGATTTAAGTGTAATGAACAGTGTTCTTTGTTGAATATGGAAATTGAAGAAATAAAAAAATATTACAACAGTCCCGTCATTCACATTATTCGTGGGCAGAAAAGTTTTTTTGCTAAACCAAATGAAACCATTTATTTGAATGATGAAATATTTGTATTAGTGGAAAAAGATAAAATTTTTGATACATTACATGATTTCGGCGTAATGGTTAAGCAGACTGAAAATTTGATTATTTTCGGAGGTAATGCTATATCTTATTACATTGCCAGTGTATTAGAACAAGATGATAGTTTCAATAGTTGTAAAATTATTGAGGGTAACACACAAATGGCACAGGATTTAGTTGCCGGATTAAATAACACTCAAATTATCCGAGGTGAAATGATGAGTGATGTCATCTTAGACGAAGCGGAAATAAGAAACGCAGATATTTCTGTTGCTGTAACAGAGAATGATAAAGATAATTTACTCGCCTCACTTATTGCCAGACGAAGCGGCGTTCCTTATACTTTATCTTTAGTTAATTCACGTACTTTTGATAATTTGATTGAAGAGAACGGCGAAAATATTATCGTTGAACGTTCTTTAATTACAACATCTGCAATGTTGCAAGAGCTTAGAAAAGCTAAAATAAATAATGCTTATTGTCTGCGCCGTGGGATGGGTGAAGTTTGGGAAGTTCGTATTGATAAAGATAGCTTAAATACAGGGAGAAGTATTGACAAAATCGGACTGCCGGATAAATGTAAAATTGGCGCCATTTATCGTAATGAGGAAATTATTTATCCTTCTGAAAATGATATTATAGAAGAGGGTGATATATTAATTGTCTTTGTTTCCCCTCAAGTTATGCGTCGCGCTGAGGAAATCTTTAGAATTTAATGTTCTTTATTTTTTATTGGTGGGCGTTGAGGGATTGACTTCGTCTCACTGCGCTCATTAGCTTTCAGCTAACCGGCGCACTCCGTTCGCCTTTCGCTGGTAGTCAAACTCCCTTTCTCGGGAGTTCAAATTCCAACCGCCTCATACCACAAAAAAACCACCCTTTCGGGTGGCTTTTTATTGGTGGGCGTTGAGGGATTCGAACTCCCGACCCTCTCGGTGTAAACGAGATGCTCTAACCAGCTGAGCTAAACGCCCATCTCATTAACAGAAGAGTTTATATAAGATATTTTTTTATATTGCAAGAAAAAAATTTAAAATCTTTCTAATTTTTTACAATTGCAAAAAAAGAAACCCGCCGGCATAGCCGGCGGTTCTTCATTAACGGCTATAAGCCTTTACCACTGGCAGCCCCTGAACGGGGCTTGTTAGCGTCTGACAGACGCAATCTGTTACTATTTACCCGTAAACGGGTCGTTTAGGTCTAAAGTCAGTTGGTCTGACAACTGATCTTCTTTAAGTTGCTGAGAAATATACTTTTGTATTTTTTTCCCATTTTTGCCGACTGTATCTACATAATATCCGCGACACCAAAACTCTCGGTTCCGATACTGATATTTTATATTACTCCATTTCTCGTATATCATTAAACTACTTTTCCCCTTTAGAAAACCCATAAAACTTGATATACTGATTTTGGGCGGTATTTCCACTAATATATGTATATGGTCAGGACAGGCTTCCCCTTCTATGATATGAACACCTTTCCATTTACATAATTCTTTTAAGATTGATACTATTTCTAATCTTTTACCTCCATAAAATACTTTACGACGATATTTTGGCGCAAACACTATATGGTATTTACAATTCCAACTCGTATGTGCTATACTTTTGACGTCATTCTTCATAATGACCTCCTTTCGGTTGTAATGCGTCTGCCAGACTGCATTACTTTAACCGAAAGGAGCGCTATGTCAATCTCACCGCTAAAGCTCCACGGAACCACCGGCCTAGCCGGTGGTTTTCTAAATACAATAAAAAGAGGTACTATTAAGTACCTCTTTTTTTTATATAAAAAAATAAAAAAGTACTTTACATAGTTCTCAAAAAATGATAAATTACTCATAGTTTTAATTAAGACTATGTCTGTCTTATCATTCTTTCAATTTTTGTTAAATTTCTTAAAATCAAAAAAAACATGGCAACACTGATTGCAGAAAGAGTACAGGATGGCATTCCCGTACAAATGTTGTTAACTGGAGATAACACCATCTCCGTAGTATCAAAAAAGAAAAACGGCTGCAAAAGAGACTCAAGCCACGATGTAGAGGACTTCTACACGATGAACCCGTTCATGGCCGATGAGATTCGTCAACAGCGATCTCCCCATGAGGTTCTCCCTTGGTTGGCATCTTTCATCAACCAGATGTGGGATGAAGTCGCTGATGTAGATCCGTGGTATATCGTTGAAGTTGAAGAGATTGCAGAAGCTTAAGACCGCGGTACACCGAAAGCCCCCCCTTTTTTATGAGTAATCCGTTTTTAGGATAAACTGCATAAGAAGGGGGATTTTTTTGGCTAAAACTACTGCTTACGTCTCTTTCTGTATCATCTTGAACTCGTTTCAGGATCCAGAAATAGACTCGGGATGACGCAATAACTAAAGCTCCTCATACGCCACCAGAAAAACTTTCAAAATTAAGGGGCAGCATTGCCACCCCTTTCACCCATAAAATATAAGTTTATCTTCTTCTCAAGAAAGAGGGAATTTCTAAATCATCCTCATTAGCGCTTTCTTTTTCAGCAAAATCTTCAATATCATCAAACTTTGGAATAGAAACAGGCTTCGGAGCTTGTTTTTTTGCCTTTGCCCGAGATATACCCAAAATCTTATCAATAAAACGTTGGCGAGAAGGTTGCACCGGCTCTTCCTCAATCATAGCCTGAGCTTCTTCGCGTGCACGAATTTCATGAGGTTGTTCCGCTTCGCCCTGCTCCGGAAAGAGCTGCGGTTCTTCTTCAATAATTTTAACTGAAGCTGTTGCCACAAAAGGTTTATCAAATTTTACTTCAGCCAATTCTGTTTTAATTTCCGCACTATTCTCGGTATTAGCTACAATCGGTTTATTAATAATAGCATTAAATAACGCCGAAGAAACATGATTTTCATCAGAAGTACTCTCTTTCATTTCAGAAAATTCTTCCTGTACCGGCATTGTTTCTTTAGCATTATCAAGTTCAACAACATTATCATTTATCATTTGTTCAGCTGTATCTGCCATTTCTTCTACGGTAGCATTATTTTCATCAACCATATCATTGAGCATTTCATCAGCTACTTCTTCTTCAATAGTTTGCGGTTCTTCAGAAACAGCCGGTGCAATTTCAACATAAGACAATGTACTGTTCTTAGAAGAAACCACCGCAGTATCATCTATACCGGTAACCACAACAGAAACGCGAATCCGCCCGGAAATAGAATCATCATAGCTTGAACCGAAAATAAGTTCGGCATCATCACCTAATTCTTCTTTAATGATATTAACGGCCTCATCTATTTCCATCAAAGTAATATCCGAACCACCGGTAATATTGATTAAACAACCTTTAGCACCTTTAAGCGAACAATCATCAAGAATAGGGTTAGAAAGGGCTTGTTCTGCAGCCACACGAGCACGGTCATCACCCTCAGCTTCACCAGTTCCCATAATTGCCTTACCATGGTCGGCCATAATTTTCTTAACATCAGCAAAATCAAGGTTAATTAATCCCGGCATAATCATCAAATCGGTAATAGAACGAACACCGTCATAAAGCACTTCATCAGCTTTAACAAATGCATCTTTAAGAGTAGTATTTTTATCAGCAATACGGAAAAGATTTTGATTAGGAATAACAATAATACTATCTACTTCATTAATAAAGTTATCCAAAGCTTGCTCAGCATTTTCCATACGTTTTTTGCCCTCAAAAGCAAACGGCTTGGTAACAACACCAACAGTCAATATGCCCTTTTCTTTAGCAATTTTTGCAACCACCGGAGCCGCACCGGAACCGGTACCGCCACCCATACCGGCGGTAATAAAGACCATATTGGAATCTTGGATTTCGCGTTCAATATCTTCCTTAGCTTCTTCAGCAGCCAATTTACCAATTTCAGGACGTGCCCCTGCCCCCAAACCTTTGGTAATTTCAAGACCGAGTTGGATTTTACGCGGTGCCGGAGAAAGAGCTAATGCTTGAGCATCGGTATTAGCCACAACAAAATCAACACCTTGGAGTTCTTTAGCCATCATATTGCTGATAGCGTTACCGCCACCACCGCCGACACCGATAACAGTAATTCTTGGTTTTAATTGTGTAAAATTGGTATCACCGACAGCCAGTTTAATTGCCATATTTTTTCTCCATAAAAAAGCTAAAGTTATTTTTAAGTGATTGTAGCTTTAAATACCTTAAGTTTTCGTTACCATTTGAAAAGAATTTAAATAAAATTTTCAACTATAATACAAGGTTAATAAGTAATATTAATTTGATAAAAAGAATTAATATTGCCCACAAGGCTCCGTTGATGAGTAAAGGCATCCCCTGCGCTTTCATAGAGTACACCCCTACCCCACCGGAAAGCCCTCTAAGTGATGGCCGTCGGGCCTCCCCGACCCCCTGCCCCAAGGAACAGCCAAAAGTGATGGCCGTCGGGCCTCCCCGACCCCCTGCCCCAAGGAACAGCCAAAAGTGATGGCTGTCGGGCCTCCCCGACCCCCTGCCCCAAGGAACAGCCAAAAGTGATGGCTGTCGGGCCTCCCCGACCTAGCAAGCCTTCTTAAACACTTCTAATATTTTTTTGAACAGACCATCACCGCTGGAGCTGACATTAACCTTTTTAACAATTTTGCGTTCCAAATTATTCGTTGCAAAAAGGAGCAATCCGAGCGCGGTAGAAAAAGTAGGATTATGCAAAACCGGAGGAATATTTTCAATATTACGCGGACGCCCGATTCTTACCTGTTTATCAAGAACCATACTGGCAACTTCACGCATCCCCGGAAGTTGGGAAGCTCCGCCGGTTAAAACGACACGATGTGATGCTGTATTTTTATAGCCTGCCTCATCAAGTTTGCGTCCGACAATTTCAAAAATTTCTTCAATACGCGGTGAAATAATGTTAATTAAATCAGAACGGAAAATTTGTTTGATACTGCTGTCATCTTCTTCACCAACCGGATAAACATTAATAATTTCACGTTCATCTTGGCTGATAAGAAACGCACACCCGTGACGATTTTTAATTTCTTCAGCATAATTAAAAGAAGTCGTTAACCCCAGAGCAATATCATTTGTAACATTAATACCGCCTACCGGAACGGAAGCAAAATAAACCGGATGTCCGTTCTTAAAGCTGGCAATACTGGTCGTTCCGCCACCGATATCAATCACTGTGGCCCCGAGTTCACGTTCATCATCAACCAAACAGGCCAGACCGGAAGCATAAGCGGAAAAAGCTTTCATATCTATACCCAAATGCGAACTTTCAACCACGGTTGCCAAATTGCGATACATTGGCTTCGGATAAAGTCCCAAAAGAATATCTACGCTTAAATTTTCACCATAAATATTGATAGGGTTTTTAACTTCTTCATCATTATCAACATGGTATCCCATAGTCAAAAAGTGAATTGGTTCATTACCTTCCACATTAACTTTCATCAAACCCTTATCGGTCACTTTTTTAACATCTTCATCAGTTACCGAGCGATTCTTATGAATAGAAATAGAGGAACTGCGAATAACACTGCGCGTACGCTCTCCCGAAACATTCACAATCACATTAGTAATACGTTCATTAGCCATCTGCTCGGCGGCTTCCACAGCATTACAAACCGAAATAGTTGCTTGATTAATATCAACAACAACGCCGTTTTTAATACCTTTAGAAGCATTATAGCCATAACCTAAAATAGAAACTTTTCTATCTTTGATTTTAGCAATAATACAACAAATCTTAGAAGTTCCGATATCCAAAGCCGCAACAATCGGTGTTTTGCTAAAAGAACGGTTCATCTTAATTCCTTTACTTATTTTTTGAACATTAAATCTTCAACAGATTTATCTATATCAACGATTATTCTATTATCGTATCGTACATCAAAGGAAGTTAATTTACGTTTAAAAATTCCGCGTCTTTTGTTCAATAATGCAATTTTTTGATAAGCTTTATCAAAATTCTTCTCCGGCAATTTAACCACAATACCGTTATTAGGGTTATCAAAGATAAGGTTCCACCGCCTACCGGAGATAAAGACAGCTGCCCGCACTCTTGCTTCCAACTCTTTATCCGTTTCCAACACGGCAAGCAATTCTGCCAAATGATGCGGCGCACCATCACCGGCCAAAAGCAAAATCGGAGCATCCGGTTCGTAGTCTTCCACTTCAATGACATTACCTTCGACATCAACCGGATAGTAGCGCCCCTCATACTGCCAAATAGCTTTAACTTTACGCTCTTCAATATTAACAATAATATTATTCGGAAAGAAAGTACGCCTGACCACACAGGAACGCACCCAAGTCAGTTGCTCGATTTTTTGTTGTAACTGCTCAATATCCACCCCTAAAATACTCTCATTATCAGAAAGATTGAGAACTTCCACCAATTCATCATAAGATGTGCGTTGATTTCCTTCCACAATAATATCCTCAACATACATACCGTATTCAGCAGAGATTTTATAAATTGACTGCATCATTTTATGAAATTGATTACTTAAAACATCATCACGAATTGTAATAGCCGTTAACGCCAAAGAAAAAACAACCAACAGCGCACAAAGAAGACCGACAAAACGGTATCCCGCTTCGTGTTCAGGATAAACAGCGGCATCTTGCATATTGAGTTGTTTTTCAGAAATAACCGACATAATGCTTTACTTTTTCACTCCCATCCGACGCACTTCCCATTCAAGCGTAATAGCCGTCTTTTCTTTAACTTTTTCAACAATCAGCTCGCCTAATTTTTCCAAATCCTCTGCAGTTGCATTACCTGTATTGATTAAAAAATTGCAATGCATATCCGAAACTTCCGCCCCACCGACTTTTAACCCACGGCATCCCGATTCGTCAATAAGTTTCCAAGCGTTTAAGCCTTCCGGATTCTTAAAAGTAGAACCGGCAGTTTTTTTATTAATCGGTTGATGTTCTTTACGATAAGCCGCTTGTTCGTCCATAATTTTGCGAATTTCTTCGGGGTTAGCCTTTGTACCTTGCAAAGTAACATCTAAAATAATCCACGTGTCCGGAAACATACTGGAACGATAAGACAAATTAAAATCCTCTGCTCCGACTTCATAAATTTCGCCCCAATCATTCATAATATGTGCTTTAACAAACACATCAGAGACATTTTTCTTAAAACATCCGGCGTTTGTGCGTAATAAACCGCCGATTTTCCCGGGAACCGAACAAATAAATTCCAAACCACCGACACCATGTTCAATCAAATCCTTTTTCAAATCACCATTTTTAACACCGGCCCCGACTGTAACCTCTAAACCGGCAAATTTAATCTCACAAAAAGCCGGACTATCCAATTTAATCACTACTCCCGGAATACCGCCATCACGAATGAGAAGATTAGAACCGCCACCGATAACTGTCACCGGTACAGCTTCCGGCTTACGTAACAAAAATGTCTTCAAATCATCATAATCTTCAGGTAAATAGAGCACTTCAGCCGGTCCCCCGACACCAAACCAGGTATATTTAGCCAGTTTAGCTTTCTCAATATATTTTCCTCTGACCTTCGGTAAAATTTCCAAGAGACTGCTATCTGTTCCGAACCATTTTCCTAACATCATTACCTCCATTTTTTACCCGTTATCTTTATCTTCCGCCGCCGCATTTTTACGCGTAATAGCAAGCAACATTCCCATTGCAATACAGCTTGCCCACATAGATGAACCGCCATAAGAAATAAACGGAAGCGTCATTCCCTTTGCCGGCATCAGTTGCAATGCCGAACACATATTAACCACAGCTTGTCCGCCCAAAGATGCAGCCAAACCGGTTGCTGAATACATCACAAATAAATTTTTATCTCGAAAAGAAAGCACCATCGTTCTAACCACAATCCCGGCAAACAATGTCACAATAATTGTCGTCAACCATACCCCGTATTCTTCACCGGCCAAAGAAAAAATAAAGTCGGTATGTACATCAGGCAAACTCATCTTAACCACGCCATTGCCTGGTCCTCTGCCGAGTAAGTTACCATTCGCAAACGCGTCCATAGATTTCTGGATTTGTGAACCTATTTCATTTTCGGAAGCTAAGAAACGATCAATACGGTCATGCACGTGAGCCAAGAAGAAATACGCTCCGACAATACCGACACACCCCATAACCAACAATCCGCCGACAATCCAAAGCGGAATACCTGCCATAAAAATTTGCACCCCGAAGGCAAATGAAATCAAGATTGTCATACCTAAGTCCGGTTGTCCTAAAACAGCCGCCGCCGTAAACACAAACAATGCCACGGCCAAGCGCATTCCCGGAAAATCCTCTACTCGCCGTCTGGCATCTAATAATAACGCCGTTACCACAATAAACATTGGTTTGATAAATTCAGATGGTTGTAATGAAAGTCCGGCAAATTTAATCCATCGCGCCGCACCTTTAGTCGCATCGCCAACCACATATGTAAGACCGATACCGGCTAAAGCGCACAAAAATCCTAACACGGCAATCCGTCGAATAGTCCTGAGTTTCTGCATGGAAATACCAATCATAAAAAACAGTCCCATAAAAATAAATACGCCTTGCTTTTTCACAAAAGCATATTCATCTTGCAGACGGTCACGATGCGAAGCGGAAAGACTGGCCGAGAGTACCAACATCAATCCGATAAAAATAAGCACCAACGTCAAGACAAACGTTACCTTATCAACGGTCCACCACCAATTTGCAATTTTACTTCTGGAATGTCGTGAAAAAGATACCATCTGTCCACCTTTTCGTTAAATAAGCGTCAACAAAGCAATCAGCGAAGCAACAAACGTCACACCCCAAAACGTATAAACAACCTTTGTTTCGCTCCAGCCCAATTGTTCAAAGTGATGATGAATAGGCGCCATCTTAAAAAAGCGTTTGCCGGTTTTCTTAAAATAAGCCACTTGGATCATCACCGAAACCGTTTCTGCCACAAACACAATACCGGCAATTGCCAAAACAATTTCGTGCTTTAATATAACAGCAATAACACCAAGCGCCGCACCAAGCGCCAAAGAACCTGTATCCCCCATAAACACTTGTGCTTTTTTCAAATTAAAACATAAAAAGCCGACACATCCGCCTGCCAACGCCGCACATACCACAGCCATTTCCGCACTCTTAGGAATATAAGGAACTGCTGTTTCAGAAAAAATCGGCACACCGGTTACAATTGCAATCACCATAAATACTGAAAAAACAATTGTCAGCATACCTGCCGCCAATCCGTCTAACCCATCGCTTAAATTCACTGCATTAGAAGCGCCTGAAATAACGATTAATGCAAATAGCGAATACAGCCAAGAAAGCTGAAAAGACCAATCGGTAAACGGAATAAACAGCAAGCTTTTTAAAGAATTCGGTGTTGCCGCCGTAATAACATTTGCCGCCAAAAGCGCCGCCATCAACTGAATAAATAATTTCATTTTCGCCGTCATGGCATTTGGTGTTTGCTTTTTAATTTTAACATAATCATCTGCAAAACCGGTCAAACCGAAAACAATCAAAACAACTATACAAATCCACACAAAGTGATGTTTAACATTAGCAAACAGAAATATGGATAATAAGCTGGTACCCAAAATGAGCAAACCTCCCATTGTCGGTGTACCTTTTTTCTCTTCCAAATGGCGTTGCGGTCCGTCATCACGAATAGGCTGTCCGCCTTTTTCGTGCCCTTTTAAAAATTGAATTAATTTTTTACCTGTCAGTAAAGACAAAAGAAAAGCCAGACCAAAAGCACACATTGCGCGTAAAAGCGCCGTTTCCGGCATATAAGACCACATCGTCCACATAACTAAAGATATCCTGTTAAAAAAATTAAACCAAGAGATTAAACATATTGCTATTACGTTAACAGGTAATATCTAAATGAAGTCTTAAAAAAAAGAAAGATTGAAAAAAAAATTATCCATCATTTTAAATGCCTTACCGAAAGCCTGCGCATCTAAACATAAAAAAAGATTGTATTTTTGAAAATCCCTAACTATAATAAAAAGCAATATAGGAGTAGATATTATGCTAAAATACATATTGTTATTGCTGTTAAGCATCAGCCCGCTTTATGCACATGCCCAAAGTGATATGCCGATTGAATTGCAGTCTTTTGAAGGATACTCGGATATATTACCTCTTGATGAATATGGTCAAGAACGTGGAACCAAACGTGTTGCTCGCCAACAAGAAATCATTCCGGTTATTAAATCTGCGATTCCCGAAGCGGCATCTTATAACATTATGAACGCCGAACAAATTTTCTGTTATCATGTAACCAAGCGTCCTAAGAGCTATACCGGATATACTTTGGACGGTATGGCCATAGATGGTTTTTGCGGAGAACTTGATAGCAGCCAAACAAGCACCGCTTATGATGCCCTATTTACCCAAGGACCAAACATACTGCACACCGTTGCCAACTGTCATATAGAGCCTAAGCTAATGCTACGTTTTGTACGTGGTGTAGATTATACCGATGTGTTGCTATCTTCTCCATGCCCGTCATTTACGGTATTTTACGGAGGCAAATATAAATCATTTAACATTAAGCAAGGCGTCATAGATGATATCATCAAGCAATTCAATACCCAAAATGAAGATTTCAACTCTCCTGCCCTCATCAAAAAAACCATGGCCAATGCCAAAGCAGAAACCACCAAAGAAGAAGAACTCTTAGCTAAAAAGCGAAAAGAAACCGAACCGGTGATGACTTGGAAACAAAAAGAAGATAAAGAAGAAACCATAAATAACAACAAACCGACAACCGGCGGCTGGGGAATCAAAAGCTGGCGACAGAAAAATTAGTTTTTCCAATTAAACCCAAAATTTTCCAAAAGTTAGTTGTTATTAAAATTCTCCTCATTCCGTAAATAATGGCTATACTCCGCGTATTACCTCATTTTGCGTTGATACCTGCTTATTTTTTTTCAAAATTAACTTGATTTTTAATATTGACTGATATACACCTCTTCCGTTTGTGTAAAAAGACATCAAAAGAGGTATAAATGCTATCAGTCGCAAAAAAACAGTTCAAGCTATTCATCAAATTTTACCTAAACAATTTCTGCCCCAAATTGGTTGAAATTTTACGGCGAGGTTATGATTTAAATAAATTCAAACGCGATACATTAGCAGGTATGACTGTTGCTGTAGTATCCATACCTTTAGCAATGGCTTTGGCCATTGCTTCCGGCGTTGCCCCAGCACAAGGTTTATACACAGCAATTGTTGCCGGTTTTTTCATAGCTTTGCTGGGCGGCTCAAAATACCAAATTGGCGGACCGACCGGTGCATTTGTTGTCGTTATATTTAACGTCATGAAAAACTATGGCGCAGAAGGTTTGACTATGACTATGCTAATAGCCGGTATCATTTTAATTCTGTCCGGTTTTTTAAAATTAGGCACATACATAAAATATATTCCCTATCCGGTAGTTACCGGGTTTACCGCTGGTATAGGTATCTTACTGATAACCACACAAATAAAAGATTTACTTGGCTTAAAAATGCAATCAGTGCCGGCAGATTTTTTACATAAATGGATAGCCTACATTCACAACTTAGACAACTTTAGTTATGCCTCTTTGATTATCGCCGCATTCACATTCAGTGCTATTTTTTACATTCGCCGCAAACATCCGAGGATTCCTGCTTATTTAGTTGCTGTGGTAGGAGCCACATTACTAGTGGCAATTTTTGCAATATTTTCTGCCGCACCGGACACAATCGGTTCAAAATTCGGTTCTATACCACACTTTTTACCTGCACCGCACATGCCCAAAATCAGCATTAGCTTGCTCTTAGAAGTTTTGCCAAGTGGTTTAACTATAGCCTTTTTAGCCGGTGTAGAATCATTATTAAGCGCCACCGTAGTAGATGGCATGAGTGGTGATAGTCACAATTCAAATGCCGAATTAATAGCCGAAGGAGTCGCCAATCTGATGAGTATGCTGTTCATGGGCGTTCCCGCAACCGGAGCCATCGCTCGTACAGCAACCAATTTCAAATCACATGCTTATTCACCGATGGCCGGCGTTATGCAATCAGTCATTCTGTTATTGTTTATGCTATTATTAGCCGGTGTTGCAAAATTTATTCCTTTAGCTTGTTTATCTGCCGTTTTAGTTTTAGTCGGCTGGAATATGCTAAATCTTACCAAAATGTATTACCTCTTAAAAGGTGCAAAAGGCGATGCACTAACACTTGTGATTACTTTATTTTTGACGGTTTTTGTAGATTTAAATACAGGTATATCAGTTGGCTTTATTTTATCAAGCATCATTTTCATGCACCGTATGAGCAAAGAGATTGAATTACAGACAGATGAAAAAGCATTAGAATACAAAGGTGGTGGACGAGATTTATCACAAGTTTTACATGAACAAGGTGTTATTTCCATACGCTTTTCCGGTCCGCTATTTTTTGGTGATGCACTTGATGTCACACGCTTTCTGCAAAAATTAAAATCAGAACCAAAAATCATTATTATCCGCATGGGATATGTACCAATGGTAGATATCAGCGGCGCAAACGCATTGGTTAATTTCATCAGTCGTGTCAAAAAGAAAAATGATACCAAAATTATTTTATCCAATGTAAAGAAACAGCCACGCAGAATGTTGCATGAAGCCTTTTTACAAAATAATTTGAACTGGCATAATATTGCCATTGCCACCAACTTCGAAAACGCTCTAAAAATAACCAAACGTTACTTACGTCTGAAAAAGCATCTCACCAAAGAGCAAGCTTTAGCCGCCGAATGAACCACAAAAATCCCCTTAAATTGATATTAAGGGGATTTTTGTTAATAGATAAAAGAATTTCAGATTTAATCTTACCGAACTGCTGTCGGTGTATTTTTTCTACTCAGTGATATCGCCAACAGCACATAAAGTAATGCTGCAAAGCACAACGCACCGGAAATCGGAACTTTAACCATTATAGATGGCAAAACCGACCACAGAAAGACGGCACCGTAAATAAACAACACCGCAACGATAAGACAATAAAGCGTAAACTTTTTTTCCATACGCACATAATTTATAAGGTTAGACATAAATATATCAATGAACTTGTATAATATATTGCGAACAATAAAATTATGCAACTATCTTTATTAAAAAAAAGCCCCTTAATAGCATGATGCTAAAAAGGAGCAAAAAATAAGTTACGCTTCAGATGAACATAAGCACGCCTCAATAGGCAAGACGCCATCCATGCTTTCGCATAGCCAGCCAGCACCTGCGCATCATCACCACCGCAAAACCGGAACAGATGATGCAGCCGATAATCCATGAGCCATAGAAGGCCCATGCAAATCCATCATCAACGTGATTAACCAACAGGTCTTGGCCCAACACATAAATGAAGAACATGGCATCGGCTAAAACGAGCACCCAGAAGACGATACCTAAGAAGTTGATACTCGCACTGATACGATTACTGTTTCTGCATAACCACGCATCGATGGCATAGCTGAGATTTCTGAAAATTCCCATAACTTTTTGTTTTTTTTAATTAATAATAAAGATTACCTAACACTTAAAATATTGTACTTAACATATCATAAAATCCCCCCTTTGTCAACAGCAAAAAAGACCGTTCAAAAACGGTCTTTAAAAAACAATCTAACGCAACGCAGCTTATTTGCTTTTTTCTTTTTTACGCTCAATCATTTTATCAAGAGAAGCTTGTCGTCCTTTCTTAACTTCCGTCTTTTCGTGCTCTACGGCCTTAGGTGTTACGGCATATCCCTTTTCAGCCTGCGTAGCCAAAGCTGCCACTGCGGCAAATCCGGTATTATCAAGCATTTCTTGTTTCATCTCTTTTTGGCGGGATTTCAAGCGTTTTTTAGCAGCCGTAATATCAGATTTACCGGTAGCTAACTCCGTCGCTCTAGCGTTAATTTTTTTCAAGAGAACATTTCTGGCAAACAATTTTTTATGCAAAGGCGTATTCTCACTATTTCTCAATTCTGTATTCATTGCCCCCAATTCACACGGATTAGGAATGAGTTCATTAAATGCGGCACGGAATTTGTCATCTGCCGGTCCGAATTTTTGATAAGATTTCTCAATATTATCAAGCAACCGCTGTCTGACTTCTAACGAAATATCCGGATGATTTGATTCATGCCGAGAATCATGAATCATAACCGTCAATTTATCTAAAGCTTCACCCAATGCTTCTCCGCCTTTTTCTTTAGCTTTGGCCAATTTTTTACCCACCATCGTGGCACCTTTATGCGTCTTGACTAATGCCATACCATACGTTTCAGCCATTTCTGCGAAACTCATTTTTTCAAAATTTGCTTTTTCTTTATCATCCATAAAGACAGATAAATCGCCTGTTTCATCAAAATATTTACCCTTGAGTGCATCTGCTGTCGCCTGTTTGGTCAAAAACTTCAAGGCATCTGAGCGCATATCTTCGCGATCTTTCCGTGAATACTTGCCACGGATTTCTCTTCCTTTTTTCCAATATTGGTCAGATATTCCCTCGCAAGTTTCCTTCCCCGGAATACCCATTTCCAACATACTGCTCATTTTTTCCAAATGGCGTGGAGACAATCTCTCTACCACTTGAGCAAAATATTCCACCTCATAATTATAACTTTTTCCGCTGATTTTTTTCAACAATGACAAACGAGAATCCGGCATTGGCACGGCATTCACATCTTCACCTTTAATCTGTGCTTTAACTACATCAGCAAAATACTCACCCATAACTCTCATTCCATCAACATCATAGGCACCGGGCTTACCATAGTTCATACTGATACGACGCAAAGTATTGCGCCAAACAGAACCGGCATATTCTTCTTGTTCTGCCTCCATATCATTTTTTACAAATTTATCAAGTTTTTCATCTAATGCTTTTTCATCAATCGAACACAATTGCCCACTTAAATAGTTCTCAACAGCTTTTCTTGCGGTTGCCGCATCAGCAACACCCTCAAAAGAAAATTCATCCGTCATTCTTCTAACATTTTCAAACATACGAGCAATTTCATTATCCAAACAGTACTCATCGCGTCTTGTCGGATGATCTCCTTGACGATCCAAAGATACACCGCCTCGGCGACTGCTATCATTGCCTATTCCGACCATCACTTCAGATACCGGACTTGTGTAATCATAATAATTTAACATAAACAAGTTCAAAGATGACAGTCTGCTCTCTGCTGTATTTTCTTTACCCATCGTTTTTCTCCTCTAAAAACATATATACTAAATGTACACCAAAATCACATTATTGTCAACAAACAAACTTAATCATTTTGACAAACGACAATCTTACTGTATAGTAGATTACATGACAAAAAAAGACGAACAAACAGCACTTCAATCCCTTTCAAAAGCAGTTAAAGACATAACTATGCTCAACCTTGTGCAACGTAAATTATTTGATAAAATTGAGCATACACATCAAAATTTTTTCATTCAAGGTCAAGCCGGTACAGGTAAATCCACATTCATCAAATATTTAAAAAAGAATTCTAAAAAGCGTATCAGATTAGTTGCCCCAACGGCGATTGCCGCCTTAAACATAGAAGGTGCTACCATACATTCCATGTTTACCTTACCTTTAAGCGACTTTTTAATTATGCGCGAAGTATTATCCACCCGCCGCCGCAAACTAAAATCCATCTTAAAAAAGACCGACATCTTGGTTATAGATGAAGTTTCCATGTTGCGTCCGGATATTTTAGACATTATAGAAGCTTTATGCTGCCAAGCCCGCGGTAATTTAGCGCTATTCGGCGGTTTGCAAATTATTTTAATCGGTGATATGTGCCAATTACCACCAATAATCAAGCATGAGGTCGCTCCTATATTTAAGCAGGAATACGGTACCGATGAGCCCTATTTTTTTGATGCCAAAGCGTATCAAAAGGGCGGCTTTGAAAAAGTAGAATTAACCGAAGTTTATCGCCAAAGTGATCAAGAATTATTAGGCTATTTGCAAAATTTGCGCCAAGATGAAGAATTACCGCAAACAATTGCATATTTTAATCGTCCGGAAACTTATCCGCCTGATTTTATAAATACGGCAATTACCATCACACCATATCGCCAAGTAGCTGATGAGATTAACCGCCGCAAATTGCAAGAGTTAAAAACCGAAACTTGGAGTTATGAAGCCAAGCTCAACGGTTCTTTTGAAAAGATGCAAGATACCCCCTCGCCTAAAACGCTCCTCTTAAAAGAAGGTGCATTAGTTATTTTTAACAAAAACAACTACCCGGATTATATCAACGGCACCTCCGGAGTTGTAGAAAAATTAACTGAAAGTGCCATTGTCGTACGCTGCCTGCAAGATCAAAAGTACATTACTGTTCGCCGTGAAGAATGGAAATCTTTTGCTTATGATATAGATGAAGAAACCGGCGATGTTAAAGAAAAAGAAACCGGCTCTTTCATTCAATTTCCATTACAATTAGGCTATGCCCTAACCATACACAAAGCGCAAGGAAAAACTCTAGACAGAGTAATTGTTGACATTGACAGAGGTGCCTTTGCCCATGGACAATTATATGTTGCCCTCTCGCGTACCAGAAAAAAAGATGATATGCTGATAAAAAGAAACATCACCGAAGATGACATAATTTTTTCATCACGCATCAAAAGTTTTTTAAGCTGAATACATTATCCATTTCAACATAAGACTAAAAATTTTACTTGCAATCTTTGTATTCCCCAATACACTAGTTAGTAATCAAAGGAAAAAACTATGATACCTATAAAATCAGCACATAGATGGTTGACCATTGCTCATGCTCTAACAGAAGCCTCATTTATCCTGCCCGTTATCATGTTATTTTATGGCTACAAAGGGGTTGGAATGGGTGACTTTTTCCTTATCCAAGGCATCTGCTGCTTGTGTATTTTTGCCTTTGAAGTCCCAACCGGCTACATCGGTGATATTTTTTCCAGAAAAAATACCGTTTTAATCGGCATGCTGACATGGCTCATCGGGCATCTGGTTTTAATATTCAGCGCAGGTTTTTGGATGGTACTTTTAGGAGAAATTATCTTTGCTTTATCAATTTCTCTTATATCCGGAACATTGGAAGCTTATTTATATGATATATTAAAAAGACGCCACAAAGAGGGTATCTTTCACAAAAAATATGCCAAGATGAAAACCTTAAACAACCTGTTTTTAACTCTAGCCACGCTAACCGGAAGTACTATATACGAATTTTATGGTCCTTTAGCACCGCTATGGCTGACGGTATTTTTCACATTTATTGCCATCATCATTACATGCCTGTTACCGGATGTTCCGGAATCCAAACGCATTGTAGAAAAAGATAAAAGCAAAATACAAGACATTATGGATATATCTAAATATGCTTTGAAAAATAAAGAGTTGAAATGGCTGATGCTATTTCCGGCCGTATATGGCACTTTAACTCTGGTATTGATGTGGGGATTGCAATCGGTCATGGTTGCTACCAAATTACCGATATTTATGTTTAGCTTTATGGTTGGTTTAAACGCTATAATGCGTACATTTTGGTCAAGTATCTCCGGAAAAATATTGGAAAAAATAAACTTATCCGGAATCATAAAATTAGAAAGCATAATTATCGTCGTTGCCTCAGTTGCGGCAAGCATCGCTGTTTACACTCCGCAATACGGTACATATATCTGCTTACTAATGATGATATTAGGCAGTTCCTCTGTTGTATTAGCTAATGTTTCCACATCAGTTTTAATTAACCACCGTATTCAATCAAATGAACGTGCCACGGTTTTATCGGTAAATTCCATGGTAAACCGAGTATTTTGGGGATTAGGAATGATTTGCTTAAAACCGATGTTTGATATTATTGGTGTCGGTCCGACTTTTATGACATCATCAATTTTGTTGGTTCCGATTTTGTTATGTGCCCACCGCTTATACAAAATGAACTTAAACATGATGAAATAAATAACATTTCCTATAAAGTTACTTACCTTTATAAAAGATAGCTATAAAATTTTCCTTCTGTTTAGTCTGTATTGCTCATTCATACAAGGATTCATGGATCATGACCTATCGCCTACATTCTTTAGAATTTCGCTTGTACTCGAATCCACTCCCCGCTTATCTCAAAAACTTCATTCTCTATAGCGTGGCAAGTTCATTCTCTATAGCGTGGCGTTTTATATAACCAAACAAGAAAAACTCATCTAACGATTATTACCGGAATTGATAATTTCCTGAATCGGAATTTGAACTGTATCATAGGTTTTTGAAAATTCTTTGCGGTTAACATAGTCCAATACTTGATTATCATGAACAACAGTCATTTCTTTTTCAGAAAATAAAATATCCGTTCCGGCATCAAATGCTTCCATGCCGTCTTCGCCACCAAAAGCAAACGGCTCAGTCATAAATCCGTTTTTATAAAACTTTACAGCCTGTATTTTTATTGATTTTATCCTTTCTTAAATTTCATCAAGTTGAATTTGATACAAGCTTTCGGGCATTTGCTCACACATTGCATACAGTTGATGCAATTCGGATGGCGCACAAAATTCGTGCTTTCTACCGGTATGTTCATCGGGCATACTTTATCACACAGGTGGCAGTGAACACAAGATTGATTATTTCGGCTTATACTTACTGGACGAATAACGCTCATCAAACCGTCTGCCGCCCCCTTCATACAAAAATAATTACAAAACGGCCGATCAAAAAATAAACTGACAAGCAAAAAAATTGCCAACGCAATACTGCTAGTTATTGAGAGCATATTGTGGATTAAATTGTCTTGAAAATAAAACCTGGCATTTAAAAACGAAAAGGTTATTCCAAGAAACATCAATCCTAAAAAGACATACCTTGAAAATTGCAGGTATTTCTGAACTTTCCAAGGCATCTTATAACGCGGCAATTTGCAATTTTTCGCTATCCAGCCGAGCCAATCTTGGATTGTCCCGAAA
>Ga0310694_10002109_pt1 | contig 20997 bp, 9 predicted proteins | sample 174DNAGHGhighgp2_FD_203884 | JGI IMG/M metagenome (GOLD analysis project Ga0310694, IMG submission 203884) | Sheep rumen microbial communities from Palmerston North, Manawatu-Wanganui, New Zealand - 1742 DNA GHGhigh gp2 (v2) (version 2) | ecosystem: Host-associated > Mammals > Digestive system >... | reverse complement strand
AGTACCTATGATGATTGTATTATGTTAGATAAGAGAAATGGCGGTGGTAGTGTGACGCTTCCGTCCTTTGATGGTACCGTAAGTAAAATCAAATTATACACTCATAGCAATTGCGATGGAACCTATAACACGGAAGTGGGTGTGTATGTGAATGGTGTAATGAAAACCATTATCATATTGAATCGGTCCACAACAGATGCTCAGTACACCTTCTCGCCCGTAGTAGCCAAAGGTGCCGTAATTACGTTGCATAATGAAAGTAGCAATGCGGTGGTGCAACTTACCCAAATAGAGGTGACACACGAAGGAGCGGCAATATCTTCGGGTGCGAACTCCATTACCAAGTTCAACGAGCCCGCCGATGGAGGTACTTTTACTTGCACCGTAGGAGGGAATGAGGTAAGTTCTGCTGCCGAAGATGCAATTGTGCAACTGACGGCAACACCTAATTCCGGATATACTTTATCAGGATTCGTAGTTACCGGCAATTATGGTTATTGTTCGTATGGTACATATGTTCCTTGGACCGAAAAAATAACAGTAAACGGAAGTAATCAATTTACCATGCCGGATGGTAATGTAACAGTAGAAGCTTTATGGGAGGAGACCGTTACATATACTGTCACGTACGACCGTTCCAAGGCGTTATGTGCGCAAAATGGTAGCGGCTCATGGCCAACTAATGCAACCGGTCTTACCAGCGGAACGGTTCAGGCATTGCCGACCGATATTGAGTTGAACGGTGTAGATGGATACACGTTTGCGGGTTGGACCACCAACGGATCATACTCCAGTAGCAGCACCGCGCCGTCTCCGTTATATACAACAAATGTCACCGTAACCAGCAATATAACACTATATCCCGTATTCAGCCAAAGCGGTTCTACGGGTGCGAGTGTAACCTTTAACGCCCAATCCGGAGGCATCGCTGCCGGTTATTATGTGTTCTGCTATGGTCAATCAGGCACCCAAAATGCACTTGGTTCGGAATTGAACACAACCACATACAAATTAGATCCTGTTGGTATTAGCGTAACTTCGAGTACTTCCAGTGTAACGGATCGTAAGGCTATGTGGCAAATAGAGGCAAGCGGTAACTATTGGACCATTAAGAATGTATATACCGGAAAGTATGTGGCACTGAAACGAGACGGAAGCAACAATATACAAAACAATAAAGTGGATATGGTGAGCAGCGTTACCAACGATGCGAAGTGGACTTTTGAAGTTCAATCGGATCACTATTATGTTAAGAGCGCTGCCGATGCTAACTATTTCCTCCGGTATTATGGGAAAGAGAATATTTGGAATATCAACAATGGCTCCAACCCAAATAACAACGGCGGTTCGCTTTATTTGTACAAATCGACCTCGACTCCGGCAGCAGCCACATCGACTTATACGATCCAACCACCCTGTACAACCTATACACTGACCTACAACGGCAACACCAACACAACCGGTTCTGTTCCTGCATCTGCTACCGAATACGCCAGTGGTGCTATAGTTACAGTCAAAGGTAACTCGGGTGAGTTGGCTAAGCCGGGATATGACTTCAACGGATGGAAAACCAGTGCAAGCAGCGGAACGGCTTATGCGGCAGGTAGTAACATTACCATGACCCAAAATTACACCCTCTATGCACAATGGTTGGCTCATACGATAAGCCTTGTTTTAGATGCTAACGGAGGAGAGACCAATGGTTCTGCAAGCGTCAAATACGATGGTACGGAATTAGAAGCAGGAATGGTTGGAGTAACCGGACTGACCGGCAAGACCTTACTCGGTTACTATGCGGCAGCCGACGGAGACACGAAAGTGCTGAATGCAAACGGAAGTTTTGCAAGTTCTGCCGTAACCGATTATATAACCGCCAACAAGTGGAGCCGCGATGAATCTCCGACAACGCTGTATGCCCATTGGAGACAAAACACCTATACCGTTGTATTCAATAAGAATGACGGCGGTGGCGGTGCTACAGGCTCGATGAGTAATCAGGTGTTCACTTATGGCACAGCACAAAACTTGACGCTGAACAATTTCTCATGGTCGGCGCATAACTTTGAGGGCTGGGCAACAACCCCAGGCGGCTCGGTAACCTACGGAAACGGAGCAGAAGTGAACAATCTAACTACCACCGATGGCGCAACCGTGAACTTGTATGCCGTATGGACAGACAAGGAATATGAGGACTATGAGTTCACTTGCGTTGATATATCGTTGGTTACAGAAGACTCTGACCCGATACTTGTCACGAGCCGCAATGGTATCAATATCATGGCGACCAAGAAATTGCTTCTTACGGTTGACGGAACATCCGGAGCGATTGACCTTGCAAGCGAAAACAATGTATTGAAGTTCTACAAAAAGACGACTTCCGCGCCGATACGCTATGTAGAACTGGCAGGAGAAAATCGTTTGAATGCGCCAATAACAGACCATGAGGTATATGTATCATACGCGCCAACCACAGACGGAGCCGGAGCTACTGTCGAACCTCGTATCACAGTAACCCAGGGTGTAAACGTCCGCAATTATGACGGAACAGTAATTGCAAGGAATCTGCCGGAAGAGGTGGCTATTGTCGCAAAAGTGGGAAGCACATGGCAAGCATTGCCTGCCAATATGGGAACGGCTCAGAATCCTACGCCTGTCGTTGTTTCCGTGGCAGTCATTGATGGCGTTTTGAAGGCCTCAGGACCGTCAACTATCAGCTACAAAATATGGCCGGTAGCGACCACAAATAGTGACCAAGACCGTTTCGGTACGGCAACAGGTTATACTCCTGCCGTTCTTTACGGAGACCGTCTGCGTTTTGCAGGCAATAGTAACAAAGGCTTGTGGATGAGCAATAGTTCAAGTTCCAATACCATAGCGAATGATGGTGCAATAACTGCTATTGGAACACATTTTGCGACTGATGCAGCATACGAATGGGAGGTAACCACAACGCTGAGTGATGGCAACTTCATCTATAATCTGAAAGCGAACAATAGCACTAACGCAAATTATCTGCGCATGAAGGAGTCGGATTATAAATGGGGAACCTATTCCAGCGGCAATACCAACCAGTTGTATATTTTGCCTCTTATTTCCAAGGCTCCCGCCGAATTGAAGGTAATGGAATGGGGAACCAACGAGATAGCAATAAGTTATCCAAATGGAAACAATGCATCTGCTATCACCGCCAAGATAGATAATGGCGATGCAACCGAAGTGACAAAGACTTCGCTTGGCGGCGACATTTACAAACTGACCGGTGTGGGAGATCTGCAAAATAATGCCGGTAAGACACTTACTTTGGATATTACGGAAAGCGGAAGTCCAAAACAAGTGATACTGCAGATACCTATTATTGTAACAACCACAAAGACAGAAGCACAGTTGCGAGGATCTTGCCCCGGAGCAAATCTTACCGAACAGAGTAAAGTGGCAGCGTTAACGGATGTTATCATTCGCAGTGGCGGTTTGATGACAACCGGTACAGCTTCCGGTGCATTCAAAGATTTGTATATCTATCCCGGAGGCAAAACGAATATCAGTCAGAATATATCATTGACCAACATCTACCTGCGTGGCGGATTCAGTTGGTTGGATGCAGAAAAAGACTACCGTCTGCCGCAGATGTTGGTTGCCAATGGAAAATCAATCTCCGGTATCGGTACTGCCGGACACGGTGTTTACTACGACCTGCATCTGGATGGCAGTCGCTATTACATGATAGCTGTGCCTAAGGATGTGCCGCTTGGAAGTATTACCAACGAAGAGGGAGTTGCGGACTTCACTGCTTGGGTAAAACAATACGATGGAGAAGGCCGCACGCTAAGTCCTAAACGCAACGGATGGGTATCAACGATTACCGGTAATACACTTTACCGCGGAGTCGGCTATGAGATGGCTATCAAGCCTCGTGTTGCCGGCCGTACCATCGGTGTATTGCGTATGCCGTTGTTGAAGGCGACTGCCTGGACTGACGAGACAGAATGTACGCCATCTGTGACCGCTTGGGGTGTTGACAACCCGAATGTTTCTGCAAACAACAGGGGCTGGAACTTCATTGGAGCTCCGTTCTTCACATCGTTCCGCAGTACGGATGAAAATGGCCAGTTAGGTGCTAACATGGAGATCCGCGACATGGTTCATCACGAAGATGCTAACGGCAACTGGACAGGTACATGGGATTGGACCACAACCAGTGATGTGAAATATGTGACTATTCCGCAGAAGATGTATGATGACTATTCTGATGTGCGAGCAAAGAACTATGTGCTGGAAGCCTTCTATCCGTTCTTCATCCAAGCTGCAACACCAGGAAACTTGTCCTTCACGGCAGGAAGCAAAGTTTTGAAAGCTCCATCGCTGCTTCGCACGGCGGTTCGCGAACGCGAAGTGGATATCGACTTCATGCTCTCGGATGGCAATGGTGTTTCAGATCAGGCAGGTCTGACAGTTGGCAATGAATACTCCGCAGACTTCGATATGGACGACAAGGAGAAGACGATTGTCAACGAGAACTACTTAAAGGTTTACACGATGGTAGGCGAATATCGTACGGCATTTAACTCGCTGCCTGAAGGCGTGGCAGAACTACCGATACCGGTAGGATACATTGCTCCGAAGGCCGGATACTATTTCTTCTCTATGGTCGAGGGCAACTACTCTGAAGTTGAGCACGTATGGTTAACTGATTATGAGACGAGTAGTACAGTTGATTTACTGGACGGTATTTATGAATTCCAGTGTGAGAAGGGTACGAATAACAATCGCTTCGTTCTAAATATTGTCTTGAAGACAGAACATGATAATACAGCTACGGGATTAGATGAAGTGGAAGGTGATTCTCAACAACCGCTGAAATTCATCTACCAGGACAAGATGTATATCAGGCATGGTGGAGTCCTGTACGATGCGACGGGTAAACAAGTACGTGAGATCAAGTGATCTCGATGTGTAAAGTTTAATGTTTAATGAATGAACGAATGAATGTTTAACGAATGAAAGAGTTAAAGATTATGAAAGCATTGAGATATTTATTGATCGTAATGGGTTTGATGAGCGTGCTGAGCATTAGTGCTCAGGCGCTCGCCCAGCAACCCGAAGTATATATGCAATCCACCTCCGGTATGGTTTACTCGGGTTCGCAGTTGCCTTCTGCGGCTGCGCAAGGAACGTACGTGACGGGAACGACAATCGGAACGTATAATCCGGCTAATGTAAATGGTCCTCACCGTGCAAAGAAAGAAGATAATCCTGGTGGAGGTTTTAACCCGGGCGGAGGAGAGCCGGGGCCGGGCGATAATAGCGAGCCATGGGAGGATCCTCTGGGGGATGTGTTATGGCCGCTGGTTCTGATGGCATTATCCTATATGGCGGTGCGTACGGCACGGAAACGCAAGGGTGCTGTGTCCAAATAAAATTTGGACGCAACGGACATACAGAGAGAAACACAACCTGCGGATACGCGGGCTGTGTTTCTTATACCGGCACGGCATGCCGGAGTAACGGGCAATGCTGTGCGAGAAGGCAGGGGACCACGATTCCCGACGAGATGGCGCGAAATGGACGTGAATAGACAAACCGGCTAAACCAGACAAGCAAAGAAAGAAAAAAATAGCGAAAAATGGTAATAACATATACAAAATTGAAAAATATTTGCATATTCGAAAAAAAAGTAGTAATTTTGTAGCCCGTTTCGGGAAAGCGAACAAACAACACAGCATATTACTGTTTAACAATATATCATTTAACTAAAAATTATTATCATGAGAAAAGTATTCTCTTTATTGACACTGGCGTTGTTCAGTGTGATGAGTTGGGCGGCAGTGAATATTACCATTACGCCTAACCATGTGGATTTCGGGACACAAAGTATCAAAGGCAAGGACCATGTGGAAGGTTCTGTCACCATCAATGTGAGTTACTCCGGCTTGCAGCCATACTGCGGGGTTGCTTTTGAAGATGTAGAATCAGAAATGCCAGCAGAAGGCGCTGCATTCTGGCTTGACGGGACAAACACGGAGGGTTGGATTTACGGCGGCGACACCTACACTCCCGCTGAAGGAGAAGGACTGACGCTTCATTACTATGCAGAGCAGGCAGGTACGTTTACCGGAAAAATTCGTTTTTACTCTTATACGGATGCCAATTGGGAAGTAGAGAGCGAGAGCAAGTATTTGACGATGAAACTTGTAGTAACGAGCGATGCAGACGTAGCAAAGACCACTCCGTTTGTGCGTGTCAATAGTACCAGCGAGTTAAAAGACGGTGACACTATCGTTTTCGTGAGCGAGAGTGCCGGTGCAGTAGGCGGTCCGTTGAGCCAGACCTATCTGCCTGCAGTAACCGAGCAAGTGAAGATAGACAAGGCGAGAGGCGAGGCAGACATCCCTGAGACCGCCCAGATGTTCAAAGCCACGAAATATAGCGGCAACTGGCAGTTCACAACGACCGACACAAAAAAGCGCTTGCATATGGATGTCAGCGGCAAGGGTGCATTCACGTTTGCAGAGCCACAGGCAGGCACTATCCTTGCCAACTGGGGCGTTGACATCAGTAACGGCATAGCCGAAGTGAGCAAACCGGACGGCACCTTCCCTGTAGAGTTCAACAGCGACCGTTTCAAGCCCTATAAGAGTGTCGGGACCGGTTCCGCTATCGCGTTGTACAAAAAAGCCGGAGAGGCACAGGAGATAGAGAGTAAGTTAGAGGTGGAAGATGTAGTATTCGGCGATGTAGAGATTGACGAACAGAAAGAGGTCACCGTCCACTACACGGCGGAGAATCTGACAGACGATATCATTTGGGAGATAGAAGGAACCGACGCTGCCCTGTTCGATGTCAAAGACGAAGGCGACCGTACGAGCGGCACAATAACCGTAACGTACAAAGGGACCGGCAACAAGACCGGCACTCTGGATGCCAAATTGTCCTATTTGACGCAAGATGCCAAGTTAGATCCTATGGAGGGTTCGAAAACCATCAGCATCCATCTGATACCCGCAACCATCAAACTGACCAAGATAGAGTTCAAGAACGCACCGGAGACTATTGATCAGGGCGGTTCGGTTGATTTGAGCCAATACGTGGTTTATACCCCGAACGATGCGGCGGACAAGTCTTTGGAATGGAGTGTGGACCACACCTATCAGGGAACGGTGGACGAGAATGGCGTTGTGACCGCCAAGAAAGTGACGGGCAATATTGTTGTGACAGCAACATCCAAACGCGTACCGAACGTGAGCGCCAGCCATACGATGAAGATTGTGGAACCGGTGATTACCGATTTCACCCTGAGCAATCAAGAAGTGACGCTGAATGTAGGCGGCACCCACACGCTGACTATTGCTTCTTTCGTACCGGAATATGCCAGTGCCACAGGTAGTTACGAGAGCAGTGACGTCTCTATAGCCACCGTGAGCAAGAAAGGTGTGATTACCGCCAAAGCATTAGGCGACGCAGACATTACTGTAACCATCGGCGAGGTACAGAAAGTATGCAAAGTACATGTTGTAGCCGTGACGGTTGAGAGTATCGCATTCGCCAGTGCGGAAGCGAGCCTGACCTTAGGTTCGACCCTGCAACTGAATCCGGTTGTCACTCCGGCACAAGCTGCAGAGGACTACACCATCAGTTACCAGTCCGGCAACGAGGCAGTTGCTACAGTCAGCGAGAGCGGTTTGGTAACCAGCATGTCAGAAGGCGATGCCGTGATTACCGCCAGTATCGCAGGCAAGGAAGCAGAGATCACCATCCATGTGGTGGCAGCCAAGATGTTTACGAAAGTAACCGACCCGTCCGGTTTGGGAGAGAAAGACACTATCATTCTGGCGACTATTTATGAGAGTAACGGAGTCATCGCCGGTGCGCGTGACGGCAAGAAACTGACTGTACTGACGAGCGATGTGACTGTTAATGAAAGCGAGGCCTACGCAGATGATGCCTGCCGCATGGTTTTGGGCAAAGAGAAAGGCAATGAAGGCTTCACGCTGACGATTGTGGGCGGCAAGACAATCGCCGTGAACAGCGATGGAAACGACATCCTGGATGCCAACACGAAGAACTGCAAATTCTGGGAGTTCGTAGAGGACGGCAACAACGGTTATTTCGTCCGTAACATGGGCAACACGAACGCGATGTTCAAATATCTCCCGGGCAAATCCCCGGCAATCAAACCGTACAAACTCGGAACCGTAGGCGCCGTATATGTATATGCATACTACCGCAAGTTCGTTCCGAAAGACGCGACAGGCGTAGAAGAAACACAAGAGGACAACCGACAAAGTACCAAAGTGCTGCGTGACGGCCGATTGATAATCATCCGCGGCGAGCACATGTATGATGCTCAAGGACGTCTTGTGAAGTAAGAGGTGGAACTTAGAGAATTTGAGAGTTCCTATTATGCAAAAAGAGCCTTTCGGGGCTCTTTTTTGTGTCAAAATGTCGAAATTTACTTACAAAAAAAAGTTTTTTCTTGCGTATGTCAAAAAAATGTATTATCTTTGCACGACTTTTTGTGGTCTAAGTATTAACCGGACGCAAACGGCGTCCATTTAGTAACGATTAACGAGTTAAGAAATTAACGAGTTAACAAACAGATGTTTAAAATGAATATTGTAAGAAAAGAGATTGCTCTGCCCGACGGGCGTGTGATCACCCTGGAGACAGGCAAGTTGGCTAAACAAGCAGACGGAGCCGTGATGGCGACGCTCGGCAACACGATGATTCTTGCCACGGTCTGCTCCGCCAAAGAGGCTGTACCCGGAACGGATTTCATGCCGCTGACCGTAGAGTACAAAGAGAAGTTTGCGTCCGCGGGACGCTTCCCCGGAGGTTTTACCCGCCGTGAAGGCAAAGCATCGGATTACGAAATCCTGATTGCCCGTCTGATAGACCGTGCATTGCGACCATTATTCCCCTCCAACTACCATGCTGAGACTTTCGTTAACGTAACCATGTATTCGGCTGACGGCATTGACATGCCGGAGTCGATTGCCGGTTTGGCAGCAGGAGCAGCATTGGCGTGCTCAGACATTCCTTTCGAGGGTCCTGTCAGCGAAGTACGCGTTGCACGCGTGTATGGCAAAATGGTTATCAATCCCACGTTTGAACAATGCGAACATGCAGACCTTGAGTTGATGGTTGCTGCTACGTATGACAACATCATGATGGTGGAAGGCGAGATGAAAGAGGTACCCGAAAGCGTGATGTTGGAGGCTATCAAAGCGGCGCACGAGGCTATCAAACCGCAGTGTCTGGCTATCAACGAGATGATGAAAGCATATGGCAAGGAGACCAAACGCGAATACTGCCACGAGGTGAACGACGATGAGTTGAAGCAGGCGGTACACGATTATTCGTATGCAAGAGCGTATGCTCAGGCAACGGCAGCCGATACGGACAAACACCACCGTGAGGAGATGTTTAGCCAGATACGCGAGGACTTCAAAACCGAAAAAGCAGAGTATATGGCAGCCCGCGCAGAGGCTTTAGGTATTGATATTGACGAGGTTGCAGCCTTGGTTGACCGCTACTACCACGATGTGGAGAAAGAAGCGATGCGCCGTGCCGTGCTGGACGAGGGCAAACGTCTGGACGGCCGCAAGACAACCGAGATCCGCCCCATCTGGTGCGAGGTTGGCTATCTGCCCGGACCTCACGGAAGTTCTATTTTCACCCGCGGAGAGACTCAGTCGCTCTCAACGGTTACACTCGGTACCAGCCGCGACGAGAAGATTGTCGATGAGGCACTGATTCAAGGCACCGACAAGTTCCTGCTGCACTATAACTTCCCACCCTTCTCAACAGGTGAAGCGAAAGCCGCTCGTGGTGTCGGACGCCGCGAGATCGGTCACGGAAACCTCGCTTGCCGCGCGCTGAAGAACATGATTCCAGAGGATTTCCCTTATACCGTACGCGTAGTAAGTGATATTTTAGAGTCTAACGGTTCGTCTTCGATGGCTACCGTTTGCGCCGGTACGTTGGCCCTAATGGATGCAGGTGTACCGATGAAGAAACCAGTCAGCGGTATCGCAATGGGTCTAATTTCCGAGAACCAAGGTAAGAACTATGCTATCTTGAGTGACATTCTCGGTGACGAGGATCACCTCGGCGACATGGACTTCAAGACCACCGGTACTAAAGACGGTTTGACGGCTTGCCAGATGGACATCAAGGTGGATGGTCTGAGTTATGAGATATTGGAAAACGCTCTCGCGCAGGCACATGAAGCGCGCATGTATATATTAGGAAAGATACTGGAGTGCATGCCGGCTCCGCGTGCCGACCTCAAACCGCACGCTCCGCGTATCACTTCGTTCTATATCCCGAAAGACATGATTGGTGCTGTTATTGGTCCTGGTGGTAAGATTATCCAAGGAATCCAAGCAGAGACCGGTGCTGTCATCTCCATCGACGAAGACGAGAAGGGCGGCAAGGTGGAAGTAGCCTCTAACAACGGCGAGGCTATGGCTGCTGCTATTGCAAAAATCAAAGCGATTGTTGCTCTTCCTGAGGTTGGCGAGGTGTATGACTCTGTTGTCAAGAGCCTCATGCCGTACGGCTGTTTCGTAGAGTTTATGCCGGGCAAAGAAGGTCTGTTGCATATCAGCGAGATTGACTGGAAGCGCTATGAGACCATCGAAGAGACCGGAATCAAAGAGGGCGACCATATCCGCATCAAGTTGTTAGAGATTGACCCGAAGACCGGTAAGTTCCGTTTGAGTGCCAAGGTTCTGAAGGAGAAGCCGGAAGGTTATGTAGAAGAGAAACCGGCACGCGCTCCGCGCGGGGAACGCCCCAACCACTCTGACGGTGCACGTCTGGACAGAGGTCCCCGTCCCGAACGCCGCGGTCCACGTCCGGAGAGACGATAAGGAGTTTGAAATTAACAAATCTATATTCACTAAAAAATTACAATTATGAAAAAAATCACAACTCTTTTTCTTGCCTTATTAGCAAGCACAGGTCTCTCTATGGTTGCTGCAGACGAGACATCCGGACTATACGACGTTCAATTCAGTTTGAGCCAGGAGAAAATCTCTTTCCAATTAGAGTTTTCCAGCAATGTCTATTATGTTGGCATTTATATGAACATTGACGGCAATGCGGAAACCGGTTGGAAAAGTTATTGGTGGGATCCTTCCGGAGTGGATTACTTGATTGAAAACAGTTGGGTAGAAGATTGGTGGTCCAATCTCACGGCCTATATAGGAGAAGGAAATGATCATACGGAGTGGAAATGGGAAGATACCTTTATTGCCACAGATGCCCAATCTGTTACGACGACGTTAGGAAACGGGCATATTGCATTGAACGGTAGTATTAGCAGATCCGTTTTCTCGAAACCGATAACGAATTTGGAAGTTGGTGTACTGGTTTCTGACAGTGAATGGAATAAGATTGGTATTTGGCCTGCGGAATCGGCTCCGATGTTTCAAGTTCAGGGTTCTTCAACAAGGATAGAGAATCCTACCAATCTTGGAGATACCCATAAATGCCTCCGCGACGGCCAAATCGTCATTCTCCGCGGCGACAAGACCTACACTGTAACCGGACAGGAAATGAAATAAATACGTTCGTGCCGGACGAAAAAGAAGAGGGCTCCCATTGAGGAGTCCTCTTCTTAATTATCGGTTAAGTGATTATTTCTTTTTCGGAAGGAAATCCAAGCAGAACGGAACAAACTGACCAAGAGCAACAAGAATCATATCAAAGCCTATCAAGAAACTCATTTTTGGACCAGCTGCTTTACCTCCTCCAAACGCACTTCCGAACGCGCCAGCAAGTGTTTCACCAAAGAGTTCTATACTGCTTTTTGCCACGAAACAGGTAATAAAGCCCAACAAAAGAATCAGAGCACCCAAGCCTGCCTGAACATACCATAAGTCTGCTTTTTCTTCTCTTTGCTTTAATCCGGCAAGAGCAATGAAAGTACCCTCAATCATTATCCACAGGATGAAGAAATACGGCTCCATCGCTATTCCGCTTTTCGCTAAGAACACCATACCGAACAAGCCATAAAGACCTGCAACAGCTGCTGATGTAAGATTTTTTCTTCCTTCCATAAACCATGCGCCACATAATGCACCACCACCCAAAAGCAGGAAAAGGCCAAGCAACCAATGCAACTTGCCCAATTTATCAATGTCACATGCCATCAAGATAATAGCGATTGCGAACAACATCAAGCCATTAGCGGCTTGCAGTAATTTGGAATTCAATTTTACTTCCATAATAGTAATAAATTTAAAGGGTTAATAATATTTGTTAATTGAGTATTTGTTTCTGCCTGCAAAGATACAACTATTTTTTTACACTGCCAAATTTTTCTGCATTTTTCTGCAAAACTTCCGCAAAAGGTGTTTGATTAGAAATCTTTCTTCCAAACAAATCCGACCCCTTGAATGGTCGATGCCTGCCGGAGCGAGTATTTATCAACCGTATGGGTATAACCTTTCAGGCGCCATTGCCCATCTTCGGTCAGCAACACCTCCACATCCAGATCCCCAAAGAAAGGCTGGTTGGAGATGTCATTATAGCGGTATCCGACGTTGCCGTTGATAACCAGTCTGTCCACGGGCTGGAGTTGGAATTGCGCCTCATATTCCTGACTGGAATTGCCGCCTTCTCCGTCCGTACGGATGGCCACTCCTACGGTAAGCATATTAGTCAGTTTGGACAGCCACGCGTTGATTTGACCGGTGACGGTCGATGAAAGCAGCGAATAGGTGGAGTTGAGCGTAGCAAACTGCGCATTAGACATATAGTCCGGTGTAAAGAAGCGTCCGAAGACAAGCAGATAAATCACCTGACGCATCATCATCTCATCCGTATTAATCACCTGACGAACCTGCTGCTGCACCGCCTGGTCTGACAGTGGAAATTCCAGAGAGAAAGTAAGCAAGGGATTATTGAGCGGACCGGTCATATGGAGACAAGTAAGAACAGGGATATTCGTTCGGGAAGAGGTCAATTCAGCATCGTCTCCAAACAAATCACGCAGACTTGCCGTGACACGGTATTTGGCCGTAACATCCAACTGCGGGTTGGTAGCATCTCCGGAAAAAACGATGGTGGATCCGTTGCCTATCGCGAACTCCTTGCGGATAACATTCGCTGCGGTGTAAGAAAGCGAACCTTGTTCTATGTCATATGTACCCAGCAGCGTCACATCGCTTGTCTTCGTGTCATATGTCAGCCTCAACGCTCCGTTGCCGCGCGCCTTAATCATATCGCCGTTCCGTTCACCCAATACCAGTTGGAAAAGGAGATTGGGGTTCACATCCAAATTGAGTTTGAGCAAGCAACGCCCCGCGCGTTTAAAGGCAGCTGAATCGACACGCGCCACCCTTGTGTCAATATCTATGTTATCCAAATCATTCTCCGCCACCTCTATGCTGTCAGCAGCCTCCGGATGTTGCACAAAATGAATAAAATCAGACTCATACGCAGAAGAAGCTTTGTCAATACTCAGCCTGAACTTCGAGTTTTTAGACGTTCGCGCATCGGCTGCCACCAGAATATTTTGTTCGCCTCCTGTGACATCCACGTGACCGGTGGCAAAAACGGTTCCTTGAAGCATGTCGTCTTGATTATTCATGTTGTACACGAGCGCATCCTTCGCATCTACATGGATATCCAATCTAAAATTCTTGAACTGCCGGTGATGCACTCCTCCGTTCACTACCACCGGATTTCCATAAGCGTCCGTAAGGTGCACATTGGGGAAAAGGATAGCTGTAGTGTCCATGAGAATAGAGTCGCGTGCAATCGTATAACGGGCATCTGTCCATGGCAAAGTCAGCGATGCGTTATGAGCGACCGTCTGCAAAAGCACATAGACAAATCCTTTACGTCCGCCGACCACCACGCGTCCGGAACCGTGACCGTCCAAGTCTTTCAGCACGGTGTAAGTCCAGTGATTGATGAAATCCAGCGGGACGGAATCTACATCCATATCCAATTCCCATTTGCCCGAACCGTCAAAGATGGCGTTGCCATCCAGACTGACCACATGTCTCTCCGGCCTATCCACTTCGGCATGGAACTGCAGTTGGGGAGGAAGCACTTTTTCCATAATTTTACGTGAAGGATAGATATACAAATCCACTTCCGCATCTCCAAACCAGCAGTTATTCAGCCCCATCGAATCCACATGTATCTGCGTTTCCACCAACGGTTGCTCAAAGACACTGGTGATATCCGCCTGACCTGTCATGAGTCCGTTAAACATGATCGTCTGCTCCGGCAGCACAAAGGGCACCACATATGCGGCATCTATACGCTGCAAATCGACGTTGAGCGTATCCGTCCGCTGCTTGGATGCCAGTCCGTTTGCACGGATATGCTGCCCGCCTCCCTCAAAGGCAAAATGCTCTATTCTCAGCGATGTTTCGTCTGAGCACCAGGTCATCCGGCTGTCGCTGAGCGTATAGAGTGAATCCCGCAGCAACACCGTCCCGGGCAGAAAATGCATATCTATCAACGGTTTGGCGTTGTATTTCGAAAAATGCGTAATAAAATGAATATCTCCGCCATAGTCTCCTGCCCTTTGTGCGGCTACCAACGCTTTAAAGCGTTCCTGAGACGTCAGGTTGTCAGATAGTGCTTTCGACAACTCATAGATACTAAGATTTTCCCATCCCTCCGGCAACAGTTCGTTTTCCTGCTCCGGCCTGTCAAAAGAGATATGCGTGAGAAGCGAGTCGCGGAAAGCGACAGTAGAAAATTTCGTATGCGCCCCTTTCGCTTCAGCCGAGAGGGATAATTTCAAACCGGATGTCACGCCGTCCGGACGAAGGGTATCGACCGTATTGAGAGAAAGGGACAGGTCATGTATCGGGGTATTGGCAGCCCGTAAACCTGGCGCGAAAAACTTCATATGGAAGGTAGGAGTTTCGCCTTGTTCCAGACGTGCCCCGGCTTGCAAGGTTGAGTGGTCGCTTAACGTGAACGAAGACTCAAACAGACGCTGCACGCCGCGCAATCGATCGCCCTCCGCTTTCATACTCAGAGATACCGGCAGCCACGGTTCGGCAGAAGCATCCACTACGGATGGCAGGTAATAATGCATCATATCTTGCGCGGCGGGAACTAAATCGCTATAGCGGAATACGCCGTCCAATTGTGCACGCAGATTGTCCGAACGCAAGGTGATCTGTTTGGACCGGTTTTGTGATGCGGAAGCCAATAACTTCATCTGGCTAATCAAAACCGAATCACGCGAATTGGCAAAGAACAGAGAATCAATCACCAGGTAACCGCTTATCTCATCCGCTTTCGCACCATTCAGATCCACCGCCATAGCAAATGAGGTTCGCACTTTGGATTCATGGTTCTCTGATAAAGGAGACATGTCAAAATGACGGCATCGGAGGTTGAAATTGATTTCAGGATTCTTGTCTCGCAGGTCCACCACGCCTTCGAAAGAAGCAGCGAGATGAGGGTCATCTATGGAGCAACTGCCATTATAGCGTTGTGGCTCATAACGGCCATCCACATGCAGATCATTATAGGTGTAGCCGTTGTAGGTCAGTTCACGAAGCCACGCGTTTATATCACAGCGGACCTGACCATCGTCTATCTGCCCTTTGGCATAGAAATCCAACGTTACAGAACCCAATTTGTCTTGCGCAAGCATCTCCCCGAGCCCAAACCGCTCGCCGGCAATGAGTGCATCAAAATTCATATGAGAGAACGTCGTATCACTTTCAAAGGTGCCATCCGTGGTAATGTCTCCGAGAGCCGTATAAAAACCTCCGCGGAGCGTCAGGTCATGCAGTCGGCCTTGCGCCAAGCCGCGGTAATGGATGTCGCCCAAACGGTGAACGGGCTTGGGAAGCCGAATAGGACGCCCCTGTAAACGAGACAGAAAATCCTCCAAACGGACAGCATTCAGATGCAGATCTTTGAGATTGGCACGAAGGTAGGTCTTCTCCAAATAGGGTAAGCCCACAGCACTCACATCGCCCGTCAGAACAGGATAACCGTCATATCCAAGCGATATATTATGGAAATACACCGAATCCAACGTTCCTCCGAATGCCCCGTTAAGCGTCACAGGACGATTCATGGTTTTCAGGCGAGGCACGAATAGAGCAAGATCACTCGGCACAAGACGTGCCTCATGGAAATTCAAATCGAACAATATCTCGTGTGCCGATTGGGAGAGATACAACGTATCTCCTTCTGGAAAACGCACTTCTACTCCACTGAGATCCAGACGGGATTCAGGCAGACGGGCTTCGAGCGTAGGAAGACTTAAAACCGTGTCGTTAAGCAGAAAACGCGCTTTCATATCTTCGACTACAAACGGCTGATTCGTCTGGTTTTCTGTCTGTTGAACTATTTGAAGAGCCAAACTGGCTATTTCTGCATCCAGTTCGGTTTCGCTCAATTGATGCAAATCCAACTCTGCATGAGGCAGTTGCGCCAAATAGTCTTCGTATTGCACACGCACGCCATCCAACTGAATATCTTTGACGGATATTGATTTCTCCATCGGTTTGTTCTCTTCCTCTTGGTCCGTGGCGAAAGCATCCACAAGGAAGCGGTAGTTCCATTCACCATCCTCTCCTACCTTATACAGTTTCGCCACCACATCGCGCACATGCACATGCGAAAAGCGGATTTCGTTGTTCAGCAACGCCAACGGACGAAAATGCACATATAGATTATCTATATAAGCGAGCGTGTCCTGCTGCTTGTCCTCTATATAAATGCCGCGCGCCACTACACGCGCCGGAAAATAGTACTTTACCGACTCTATCTGCACATCCGTTTCCATCTTTTGAGACAATTGATAAGCCACACGGTGGGCTATAGCCGTTTGGATTTTACCGCTCGCCAGAACAATCGTTATTGATCCCGCTATAACAAGCAGAACGACGAGGATAGAGAGTACTATGTGCTTAACACGCTTCATTCATTTGCAAATAAGCGTGCAAAGGTACAAAAAAAAATTGAATTGTGCAAAAAAATATAAAAAATATGCATTTTTTATGCCAATAGTTTGGAAATATAGAAAAATCAAGAATATCAAAAGCAGGAAGGCTGAACTCTGAACGCTAAAAATGGCGGATAAAGATAACAAAATAAAAAAAAATGCAGAAAAATTTGGTCATGTCAAAAAAAAGCAGTAATTTTGCGGTCCGTTTTGAGCCTCTGGCGATTGAAATAGGTGTTAGCTATCAGCTTTAGCCGTTAGCTCTGCAAAAAGGGCCAAAAGCAAATAGCCAAAAGCTATCAACCGAATAGTAGTATATGCTCCTAACGTATTAACGAATCCAGTATAAAAAGAAACGAAATGGATTTAATCAAAGTAGCCGAGCAAGCTTTTGCCGGTGAGAAAAAAGAATTCCCTGCATTCAAGGCAGGAGACCAGATAACCGTTGGTTATCGTATTAAAGAGGGTAACAAAGAGCGTGTTCAGGAGTTCCGCGGCGATGTCATCTGCATCCACGGTAGCGGCGACAAGAAGCGCTTCACCGTTCGTAAGATGAGCGGCAACGTAGGTGTTGAGCGTATCTTCCCGATGGACAGCCCCTTCATTGAGAGCATTACAGTCAACAAGTACGGTAAAGTTCGTCGTGCCAAACTGTATTACCTCCGCGAGCGTACGGGTAAGAAAGCCCGCATCCAAGAGCGCCGCGTTAAGTAATTGGCAAAGGGGTCTCATCAGAGACTCCTTTTTTGATTTTAATTCAATTCATCGTAATTCCGTAATAACGTAATAACGTAATAACGTAATAACGAACAATGTTTCAATTAGAATCTCCATATAAACCCACCGGCGACCAGCCGCAAGCTATCGAGGCTTTAGTCGAGGGTGTCAAAGCCGGCGCAAACGCGCAGGTGTTGTTGGGTGTAACCGGTTCCGGCAAGACATTCACGGTTGCGAACGTCATTCAGCAACTCAACCGCCCGACACTTATCATGAGCCACAACAAGACCCTCGCGGCGCAACTGTACTCCGAGATGAAAGCTTTCTTTCCGCACAACGCCGTGGAGTATTTCGTCTCATATTATGACTATTACCAGCCGGAAGCGTATATCCCATCGACCGATACCTATATTGACAAAGACCTCTCCATCAACGAAGAGATCGACCGGCTTCGTCTATCCGCCGTCGCGGCGTTACTGAGCGGCAGAAAAGATGTCATCATCGTCTCTTCGGTTTCTTGCATCTATGGTTTGGGAAGCCCTCAGGACTTCACGCAGAACGTGATTGAACTCAAACGCGGGACGGAGATTCCGATGGACACCCTGCTCAAACAACTCGTCTCCGCGCAATACGTGCGTAATGATATAGAATTAGCGCGCGGGCGCTTCCGCGTGAAAGGCGACACCATCGACATTGCCCTCGCGTACGCCGATTATATTGTGCGCATCGAGTTCTTCGGAAACGAGATAGACGCCATACTGACCATTGATCCCATCAGCGGACAAGTGCTCGAAGAATTTGACCAATACAACCTTTCGCCGGCAACTATTTTCTTAACCTCCGCAGAACGCATAGCCGCCGCCAAAGAGCAGATACAAGCGGATCTGGCGAAACAGATTGAGTACTTCATCTCCATCGGTGAAGAGTTGTACGCCAAACGCATTGAGGAGCGCGTCAAATACGACCTTGAAATGCTGGACGAGTTAGGTTACTGTACGGGTATTGAGAACTACAGCCGCTATTTTGACGGTCGCGAAGAAGGGACACCACCCTATTGTCTGCTCGATTATTTTCCGAAAGACATGTTGCTCGTCATCGACGAAAGCCACGTGACCGTTCCGCAAATTCGAGGCATGTACGGAGGCGACAAGTCTCGAAAAGACAACCTCGTCACGTACGGTTTCCGTCTGCCCGCAGCACGCGATAACCGGCCGCTCAAATTCGATGAGTTCGAAGCCAAAACAGGTCAGACCATCTATGTCTCCGCTACGCCCGATGAGTACGAACTGAATAAAAGCGAAGGAATCGTCATTGACCAGCTCATTCGCCCCACAGGATTGTTAGACCCAGAGATTGAGGTTCGGCCGACGGAGAACCAAGTGGATGATCTGATGGACGAAATCAAGTTCAGAATGCACCGCGGAGAGCGCTGTCTCGTCACCACTTTAACCAAAAGGATGGCGGAAGAGTTGGACGAGTACTTGCGCAAATACCGCATCAAATCCGCCTATATCCACAGCGACATTGACACCATCGAGCGGGTCAAGATCATGGAAGACCTGCGTCGCGGCGAATACGATGTGCTGGTGGGTGTCAACCTGCTACGCGAAGGATTAGACTTGCCGGAAGTTTCACTCGTCGCTATCCTCGATGCCGACAAAACCGGTTTCCTGCGCGACCAGCGTAGTCTCACACAGACGGTCGGTCGTGCTGCTCGCCATGTACACGGCAAAGCCGTGCTCTACGGCGATAAAATCACACCGGCGATGCAAGCCACCATCAACGAAACGAACCGACGACGCGCTATCCAGATGCGCTATAACGAGGAACACGGTATTACGCCGACACCTATCAAGAAAGAGATCAACACCTCTGCACTCGCCGGCTTGTACAAAGATCCGGAGGAGGAAAAACGCAAACTGACCGAGGCGATCAAAGCCGGTTGGAAGAATGCCGAGTGGCAAAAGATGGACGCCAAGAAACTGGAGAAAGCGATTGAAGACAAACGAAAAGCCATGCTCGCCGCAGCCAAAGCGACGGACTTTGAAACCGCCGCTTTCCTGCGGGACGAAATGCTCGAAATGCAAAACCGCCTGCAAGCGATCCAGGGATAAACCGCCATTCTAAAAAAGCCATCCACATATCCGCCACATTTGGCGGACTAATTATTTCTCCGCCAAAATGGTAGCCGAATAGGGTGCAACGGCTATCTGCGCGGCACTTACTTCCTCCAGACCATTCACATCGGCTGCCGAATTAAAGGCTAAAATGGTATAATTGCCCTCCGGTATTGCCGCCAAAGCCACATCTTTGCTGCCGTTCAGCAACACAGTAAGCGATTTCGCGCTGTCTATCCCTTCCAAGTTGTTGATGCGGTAGATAATCAGCGACTCGCTGTCCGTGTCCAGGAACTCTACATGCTCCTTTACCGCCTCGGCGCTACCCAAACGGAATCCCTTATGCGCACGACGAATAGCTATCATCTGGCGGTAGTATTCGAACAGATCGGCATACTTCTCCTTGTTCTCCCACGGGATGATGTTGATCGAATCGGGACTTTGGTAACTGTTGTCAATACCCATTTTCGTGCGGAACAGTTCCTCGCCGCCATAAATAAAGGTCATACCTTGCGATACGAGCACCGCCGTTTGCGCAAGTTTGTTCATACAGAGTTGAATATCTTCGGTCTCCTCGGATGCGCTTACCTCTATACGGTCGCGGAGGCAATAATTGTCATGGCATGTGATATAAGAGACATGTTGCATAGGCTCTCCGCTCCATTCGGGACAAGCAATCAGACCACGCATGACATCCTTCGCTCCTGCAGGATTGCCGGACGCGAAACCGCGTTCATGGTCAAAAGGCGAACCGATAAGCGCATTACGAATATCATCGCTGAAGGCGCCGACGCGGGGCATCTTATAGGTCCATTGTTTCATAGCCAACGAATCATACGGATAAGCCGGAGACATAGCCGCCCAACCTTCGCCGTACGTGAGAATAGTGGGATCAATCTCGTCCAACGCCGCACGGATAGCGTTCATGGTCTCTTGGTCATGGATGCCCATGAGGTCAAAACGGAAACCGTCCACATGGTACTCACGCGCCCAATAACATACGGACTCAACCATGAACTGGCGGTACTTCTCGTGGTCCGAGGCGGTCTCATTACCGCAACCGGAACCGTTGGCATACGTACCATCCGGATTCAAGCGATAGAAATATTTCGGCACTACTCTACCCAACGCGCAACCCATCACATCGTACGTGTGGTTATATACAACATCCATAATCACGCGTATGCCTGCCTCATGAAGCGACTGAATCATCATTTTCGC
>Ga0310694_10002108_pt1 | contig 21002 bp, 17 predicted proteins | sample 174DNAGHGhighgp2_FD_203884 | JGI IMG/M metagenome (GOLD analysis project Ga0310694, IMG submission 203884) | Sheep rumen microbial communities from Palmerston North, Manawatu-Wanganui, New Zealand - 1742 DNA GHGhigh gp2 (v2) (version 2) | ecosystem: Host-associated > Mammals > Digestive system... | reverse complement strand
GTTTGAGGAGATAGTGAAACTCGGTCTGAACATGATGTTGGTCATGGAGTCGGGCATCCATTCCACGCGCATCTGTCCGTTCCACGAGTTGCGGCGGGTGTAGTTCTGGTTGATGCTGTTGGAGAAGCTCTTCGTACCCACGAAGTTCTCCACCGACTGCTTTGAGAGGACGTCACCATTGCCGTGGTTCCACCTGACACTGGCATCCATCTCCAGTTTGTCGGTATCCTCGTAGTTGAAGTTGAGGCCAACCATCTTGTTGGAATTGCGACCTCCGCCGCCCATGCCGCCCATTCCTCCACGGAATCCACCGCCACCACCGGGGAATCCCTGGTCGTTGACGTTGTTGGCGCTTCCCATGAGCATGATCCTATACTTGTCTTTGAAGAGGGCGCCCATCACGCGCTCCGCATAACGTCCTTTCGTGCCTATGCCGAGGTCGAAATTGCCGAAGAAGCCCTTGTTCATGCCGGCCTTGAGCCCGAAGTCGAGGACGGTCTGCTCTTCGCCATCATCGATGCCGGTGATACGTGCGAGGTCGCTCCTCTCGTCGTATGCCTTGATACGGTCGACAATCGAGGTGGGGAGGTTCTTCAATGCGGTCTGTGTGTCGCCTGTCATGAACTCCTTGCCATCGACAAGGATTTTCTTCACCTGCTTGCCGTTGATGGTGATTTTTCCATCATCATCGACTTGTGCGCCAGGGAGTTTTCTCACCAATTCCTCAACGACGGAGCCTTCCGGCACGCGGTATGCAGAGGAATTGTAGACGAAGGTGTCTTCCTTCACCACCACTTTTGCCGCCATACCCGTTGCCACCACTTCCTTAAGCATGATGGCATCGGCTTTGAGGCTGAGCGTACCGGCATCCAGATCCTTGCCACTTTGCACGGCTACATCCTTGGCTAAAGTGACGTAACCGATGCTGGTGATTTTGAGGATATAGTTTCCCGGTTCCTCAACGGGAAGGTTGAAATTACCTTCGTCATCAGACAAGACACCAGTGACATACGTGGAGTCTTTTTTAAGGAGTTGCAAGGTGGCTTGTATCACGCCTTCCTTGGTATCCTTGTCCACGACACGCCCCGTGATGGCCTGCTGTGCCGTGACGGTGGCTGAAAAGCATAGCCACATCATTAAACCTGTTAATACATTCTTCATCTTTATACCTTAGGAAAATGCTTAGGGCATCCATTTGCCCTCAAAAATGATTATTGATAGATAATTGATAATTGTTAGTTGCCATTTTGACGTTATTTCACCATCAAAGTTTAAAGGTGATGGAAAAAAACACTTTGTTCCAAGAAAAAACAATGCCCAAAGGTCCCTTCCTATGTCGGGAGGGGGACGGGGGTGGGTAGGTACTCGGGCAAGCAAAGACCAGCACCTCTACATGGCCAAGGAGGGGCGGGGTGGCAGTGATACGAACAGGCACTCATACTCGGAAAAACTCAAAAACTTTTGGTTTTTCGCTCGCTTAATCGTACCTTTGCAACCAAAATGGGAAAAGAGCGCCGCCCCATTCCAGACTTGTCGCTCAGGCGCAAGCGACATCCGTGACAAATGTATGTGATATTATATATTAAGGTGTGGCATACAAGAATGGAACGAATATGGTATGTTATATTAAGGTAAAGAGAGAAAGATGAACAAAGTGATTTTATCAACATCCTTGTATGAGGACCTGGCCATCACCATGTCGGAATGCAGCCATGACCACACCTTCGTGCTCACCGACAGCACGACCAATGAATTGTGCTGGCCGTTGCTCCACGATTTCATGGGCTTGCGTTCGGCCACCCATGTCACCATTCCCGCTACCGACACCCACAAGAATTTGGACAGTCTCTCCCATGTGTGGGAAGAACTTGTCGCCCACGGTGCCACACGGCATTCATGCCTCATCTGCCTTGGTGGAGGGATGGTCACCGACCTTGGCGGTTTTGCCGCCAGCACGTTCAAGCGCGGCATCAACTACATCAACATCCCCACCACACTGCTCTCGATGGTCGACGCCTCCGTGGGTGGGAAGACAGGGGTCAACTTCAAAGGTCTGAAAAACGAAATCGGCGTGTTCTCCGAGCCCCATGCCACCATCATCCATACCGCGTTCCTCAATACGCTCGACAGCGGCAACATGCGGTCGGGTTACGCAGAGATGCTCAAGCACGGACTTATTTCCGACAATGAGACATGGTCCGCCCTGCTACAATTCGACATCATCAGTCCCGACCTTCAGCAACTGCAAACCATGGTGGGACAGTCGGTTGAGGTGAAGAAACGCATTGTGGAGCAAGACCCCCACGAACACGGCATCCGAAAGGCACTCAACCTCGGACACACCATCGGCCATGCCCTGGAATCATGGGCACTGCGCAATGGCCACCCCACCCTTCACGGCCATGCCGTGGCACTGGGCTTGATTGGCGAACTCTATCTCAGCAGCGTCGTCACAGGCTTCCCCACGCAAAAGATGCGCGCCACCGTGTCTTACATCCATGAGACCTACGAGCGGCTGCCCTTCACCTGCGACGACTACCCCACCCTTCTCGAACTGATGTCACACGACAAGAAGAACATCGGCACCAACATCAATTTCACCTTGTTGGCAGACATTGGGGAGCTACGATTAAACCAGACACCCTCCATACAGCTCATAGAAGAGGCTCTCGACTTCATCAGGGAGGGATGACTAAGATTTGAGGGTTGAGATTTGAGGGTTGAGGGAATGAAGTTACAAAATGACAAAAAAAAGCTTAAAAAAAAGAAAACTGTATCGATTTGGAACATCAAAAACGATTTTTACGTTTTTTAAGAAATAAAAAAAAGAAAATTTCTTTGTCAATTCAGAAAGAGTTTATAAATTTGCAGCAAAATATGCGCAACATATCCATATCAAGGGAGCACATATACTGAAACAACGATAAATACCTGCGAGTAAGATAAGCACTAAAACCCCTACATAATAGAGGAATTTCTATATATAAACTTAAATAATTTACATTATGAGAAAATTTACGAAAGGTTTATTGATGACACTTGTTGCTTCGGCAATGAGCGTTGGAGCTTCTGCCCAAGTCGCTTTGGACTTATGGGATGAAATCGGAGACGTAGATGAATTCGAGGGTTACTTCCGCGTAATCAACGTTGGTTATCTTAATGAAAGAGGAACTGGTGTGATGAATGTCACATCTCCCAACACCGCCCAGCCACAAGCAAAGCAACTTGACGCCATCACCATGCCGGGTACAGTGATGTACATCAATGCCAGCAGGGAAGAAGGCGACATCCCCACACCCGAGAGTGGCTACAACGACTACAAAGAAGGTGACTACATCGTATTCAACCTCCGCTCACAAGCCGTTGACGCTTCTGCAGCTGTTTACAGCCCAATGGTTCAGACCATGAAGAAAGGCTTTGCCGGTTCACTCAAGACAATGAACAGGGCCTACAAGTGGAATCTTAGCCAAGATGAATTGGACGAGGCTCTCGACAAGATGTTCTTCTTCATGAAGATGTATCTCGAGAAGACCACCGATTCACAGGGCAACACCGCTTTCTATCTGAAGAGCACGACTCCCGACTCCCGTCCACTGGCCAACCTTTTGAGAGAGAAGGGCATCGAAGTACCCAGCGGCACCAAGCCTGACACCGAGTGGCTTTGGGATGAGATGTATGACAACGTGAAGACTTACTGCGACGAAGTTGGCGAGGATCAGCTTTGGGCTGAGTGGGAGTACTTCTTCGAGTATGAGCTCGATGCCTACAAGAACCGCATCCACATGGGTCACACCTACTATCTGATTGGTGGTCACGTGAAGACCAACTTCACCACCCACACACAGAAATTCGACATGGGTCCCGTCAACGGCGAGTTCATCAGCTTCGCCAACGAGAACAAAGTTGACTATCCTTACACTGGTTACACTCCTGAAATCGAGGTTGCAGGCGACTTCTCAAAGTGGTATCTGGAGCCCATCGTTCCTGGAACAGAAACCGAGACAACCAACTACTTCGCTCTCAACAGCTACATAGATGGTCTTGACGGCCACTTCTATCAGACTCTTTACACCGACTTCCCAATGGAAATCGTTGACAATGGTGACAACACCGTACGCGTATGGGGCATCCAGAATGGTCCTCAGCTTGGCACCTTCGGTTCCGTACAGCCCAACCCCGGTGACATCGTAGGTTATGTCGTTACCAAGGAATACAAGAACATCGTTCCCGCCCGTACTCCTGTCGTGGTAGAGTGCAAAGCCACCAGCTTCACCAACAACCTGCTCAACCCCGCCATCGATGAGCCTTATCTGGAAGAGGATCTGAACAAGGCCATCCAGGATGAGACCGACCGCTCCTTCTTGAGAGGTATTTTCTTCCCCTCTGACTTCGACGCCAACTCTCCCACATCCGCTGAGAACAACGACGAATTCATCTATTGCATCCGTCCAATCGACGAAAACGGTGCCGTCAACGAAGGTACTGCTATCAAGAGAGTACAACTCCGCGTCTTCAACAGAGGCAAGAACACTCTGAACCCCCTCGGCTTCTTCAAGTACAATGGCAAGACCGTCAAGGCTAACCAAGCATTCATGATCCTTGACGAGGACCAGGCTTACGCCAACAGCATCCGCATCGTTGACGAGGACTTCCTCCTTGGCATCAGCGAGGTTAACACCGAGAACACCCAAGACAACGTGATTTACGACATCCAGGGCCGCCGTGTGATGAATCCTACAAAGGGTCTGTATATCGTGAACGGAAAGAAAATGGTTAAATAATTAAAGATATTGCATTATGAAATATACTAATCCAACTTGCAAAGTGTTGACATTGAACACAAAGCATACAATACTTGAGATTGAAGTTGCACCTAGTTCTGTAGAAGAGCCGCCATATCCTATGGCAAACCAGAATATGCAGTTCGATGATGCTGTTGATGATTTGTTTGGAGGAAAGGTAAAATATTAAACATTTTCGAGATTATGAAGAAACAATATATCAACCCAGTTTGCAAGGTGATGACCTTGAACACGAAGCAGAACGTACTCGACCAATTGTTTGGTAACACTTCTTTCATTCCCGTTGGCAACGTACAAGGCGACAACGAATATGAGGATGCAGTAGACGATATGTTCAGCAACCAATCCACTTGGGAATAAACTTCCAACATCTACGATAAAAAGGAGTGGCAGGCTTACCTGCCACTCTTTTTTTGTATTTGAAAAGCGGCAACAACCATTCGCCGAATCGAGCGGGCAACCTCTTATTTCAGATTTACAAATCCTGACTCAATGCCTCCGGTTTACAAATCTGGCGGATACAGTCGGGAGGCTGACCACCAAAGGAAGGCAGGGTTGCTACCATAGGAGAAAGCATTCTTTAAAAAAAATAAAAAAAATTCCTTTTCCAACCCGTCATCAATACATTTTTTGTAATTTTGCACGAAATATCGGCAATTGGATACAATTATTTCAAAATGAAGAGATTATTAGCTACCCTTCTCACAATTGTGGGCACATTCACCATGGTTCACGCCATTGGTCCCACATTCTTTTACAAGTACTCGGTAGAACCTGTACCTGTGGGTGCCGGTCTTGTCTATGCATCCGACGAAGACTTGGATGTGGAGAACATACCATGGAAATCTTCATGGTACAGGACCGTTACATTCCAGAAAAAAATCACAGTGCAACAAGAAGCCACAACGGTGACCGCATTCCTATATGCCAAGCCCATGGATGGTTATCTTTTCAGCCATTGGACAAAGAAGAATGACAACGGCGGTGAAACGGTGTTCAGCTACACGGCAAACACCACCGACCTGGTGACCACCACCTCCACAACAGAGGCAACAGCCAAATTGACGGAATACAAGGCTTATTTTGTGGAAAAGGGCGTAGTGTATCCCGAATCGTCCGACGAGTCCATTGGTTCGGTGACCATAGACAACCCCACCAACAAAGTTGGCGACAGGGTGACGCTGACCGCGTTCCCCGATCATCTCAATGGTAAATTCATAGGTTGGCGCCGCAACAATTCCAGCCAACTCATCACAGCCAATCCTTACAACTTCAAGATCACCAAATCCAACAAAGGCACCTACACGGCAGTGTTCGAAGCTCGAGGCATTGAGAACGGCATCTACGTCTATTTGGAGAATGTGCATTCCCACAAATTCCTTGGTGTGACAGGTACGTCGGAAGACAGCATTTCCGAAGAGCAGCGCAATTTCTACAATTCGATGATGCTGGTGAGCAAAAGTCATAAGAAAAGCCATTCCCTCCCAGCACTTGTACTCAAGCTCAGGGGTACTCCCACCGGCACTGGCGGCTTGAGAAGTGTGGACATCCAAGGTCAGGGCATCTCCACATACGACATCAGCAACCTGAAATTCAGAGTAGAGAAATACGACACCCTGGACTATTACATCTATGGCTCTGCCCAAGGTGCCACCGGATATCTGAAAGACAATGCCGACAAGACCACTTACGGTGAGATGGAATTGATAGGCACCATCCGCTATCCCAACCTCTACAACCGTCCCAACAACGACACACCCTACAGGTGGCGATTCCACCATATCGACGAAGAGCATCTCAATGGCAACTATTTCGGTGCCCTCCCATCGCCCAAGACCTTCAAGAACGGGAAATATTACACCACCATGTACACTGCTTTCCCCTACCAATGCCTTGACAACGTGAAGGCCTACCTGGTGGACAAGATACTTGACAACGGCAGCATCCACTTGGTGGAAATCTCCGACGGCATCGTGCCGGCCTATACGGCAGTCATCTTGGAATGCTCCTCCACGGAAGCCATCGGCAACCGCCTGCTCCCACTCACCACCGACCCGGAGCCCCTCACCTCCACCAACCTTCTCAAAGGTGAGATTTGGCTGCATGACGGATCAGAAGACGAATCTAATTACCGTACACGTTTCGACCCCGCCACCATGCGCGTGCTCAGTGATGACAAATTTGCTTTCGTCGCTGTGAACAACAAGGATGACGCCCATGACAACGTGACATTGGAATATATCGCCAACAACACTTGTTACCTGGACATCACCGGCAAGAACGTACCGGAAGAGATGGAAATCTCCACCGATTCCAACAGCGGGTTGAAGGGTGACGTCAACAATGACGGCATTGTGGACATCGTCGACGTGATGACCACCGTGAATGTCATCGTGAAGAAAAAGGTGCCCGTGTTCATCTTTGAGAATGGCGACATCAACCTCGACGGCATCATCGATGTGGTGGATTTGATGGAAATCGTATACATCACACTGCACTAATAAGGAATAAAATACAAATTAACAAAAAAAAGGGGTGATTTGTTTGCCGCAAACATTTATTTTTTATAAATTTGCATCGGTTTAGTAACAATGACAAGACGACCTTTGCTCAATCAAAGACCATCTGGCACGTAACAACATCAATAATAAACAATTGCATCATGAAAAGAATTTATTCCAAGCCTGAAGCAAGATTCGTGGACATCAACCTCATCGATTCAATCCTGGAACCCCCACAGCCACCACCAGTATCCGGAGGCGACAGCAATGTAAGAGTCTGGGACGAAAACGACGAAGGCAAGCTCCCCACAAGCAAGAGTGTATGGGGCGAAGAAGTTGAAGAAAAATAAGAACACAATAGATTGAATGGTGACAGGTTCATGCCTGTTCACCATTCAATCTATCCTTGTTCTTATTGGTTTTCCCGTTTCTGTCATCGGCAGTTGTCCGACAAAAACTGTTTTTTTAGGTTTCCAGTAATGAGGGAGGGTATTGTCAACAATATCTTCTATATTTTTATTTTGTTCTCCTTCTATCACAAGGACTAAGATTTCCCCGAATTTCTCGTTCTTTTCCTTCCCTATGAAGAAAGGCTGTTGAAGATGCGGACGCAGCATTTCCTCTACTTTCTCCAATTGTATTTTCAATCCCCCGCAACAAGCCACATTGTCCACTCTCCCCACCACCTTGAATCTTTTCCCATCAGGGTGCATCTCCACGATGTCGCGGGTGACCAGGTCTTCTTCACAAAGCAAGGGGGCGTTCACCACCAGGCAGTTTTCATCATTCACCGACAGTTCCACTTCCGGCATGGGTTGAAACCATGGAGAGGCGTCGTTCCCGTTCACCTTTCTCATAGCCACATGGGAAAGCGTCTCCGTCATGCCGTATGTAGCCCACACGTGGTTGGGGAAACACCGCAGTTCCTCTTCCAACTTCCCATCCAAGGGCCCTCCCCCTATGAGCAGATGCCTCACCCGCTTCAACCTCTCTTTTTCCTCCAGTATTTGCAAGGTGTTGTAGACTTGCAAGGGCACCATTGCAGCCAAATCGATGTCCAAGTCTCCGATGGCGTCTTCCGACATCGGATGCCCCGACGGTTCCACGGCCACGAGTCTCAGTTCTCTCACCAAGGCCCTGACAGCCATCATCTTTCCGGCGATGTAGTCGAGAGACATGCAAAGCAACGCCGTGTCTCCCGCCTTCAGCTGCAGGAAGTCGCAGGTCATCCTTGCACTGGCCATCATCCTTCGCTTCTCCACGACCAAAGGCTTTGGCGGTCCAGTGGAACCGCTGGTGTGCACCATCAAGGTGTCGCATCCATCGTTCCACACCTTGTAGAATTCAGACAGTGTCATATGGTCATCTTGCAATATAGCGTAGTTCGTCGCCCACCACTTCCAGGGGGGCATCCACGTTGTCGGTGAAAAGCTGTCCTGTCCCCAGTCCTTGTGGCATAGGCACCGGACAGCCATAGATATGTGCTGCTAATTGTGCGATGGCAGAGAGTCCCACATTGCTTTCCAAGGCGGAAGTCATCCACGACCCAATGCCCCGTTTCTCAGCCATGTCAATCCATTCGCTCGTCCCCGCCATCCCTCCGTGGAGCGAGGGTTTCAAGATGATGAAGGCGGGTTTGATGGTATCCAGCAGCTCCTCCTTCATCAGCGGGATGTTCACTCCAATCATCTCCTCGTCGAGAGCGATGGGAATGGGAGAGTTGGCGCACAAGTCGGCCATCTCCTTCCATTGTCCCTGCCTGATAGGTTGCTCGATGGAATGAATGCCGAACGCTGCCAGCCGCTGCAACTTCCCCATGGCCTCCCTTGGAGAAAAGGCCCCGTTGGCATCAAGGCGCAATTGTATGCTTTCCGGTGAGAAACGCTGTCTGACACGCCTCATCAAGTCGATTTCACTCTCGAAGTCGATGGCGCCGATTTTGAGTTTCACACATCGGAATCCCTTCTCCATCTTCTCCTCCATCCTTTCGAGCATCTCATCATAGTCGCCCATCCACACCAGTCCGTTGATGGGAATGCCGACCTCGCCCCTTGTAAACGGCGTGTCGAAGATGATGTCGGAGGCGGCTTGCTGGCGCAAGAGCGCCGTTTCCAAGCCAAACCTCATGGACGGATACGGCAACAACACCCCATGGTCTATCTTGCCTTTTCTCTCCACCATCCTGCACATCTCACGCAGGACGTCACCATAGTCGGGCAGGTCGTCACAACTCAGTTGTGGCAGAGGAGCACACTCCCCCACCCCGACGGCTCCAGGGTCGTCGTCATCGGTGGCTGTCACCATCCAGGAGTGCCTTGTGGTATACACACCCCTTGATGTCCCTGCAGGCACCTTGAAATGGAATGTCCGCTCAGATACAGTCAGTTTCAGCATGTTTCAAGATATTCGTTCAAGGCAGTTTGGGATATTTCTTGAAGTCGGGCTTGCGTTTCTCCAGGAAGGCTTTTCCTCCTTCCTGAGCCTCGTCGAGGAAATAGTAGAGCATGGTGCAGTCGCCGGCAAGTTCCTGGATGCCTGCCTGCCCGTCGAGTTCGGCATTGAGCCCTGCCTTGATCATGCGCAAGGCAAGCGGACTTCTCTCCATCATCGTCTCAGCCCACTCCACGCATTCGTCCTCCAGCCGTTCGAAGGGTACGACCTTGTTGACCATCCCCATCCTCTCCGCTTCCTGTGCGGTATATTGCCTGCAGAGGAACCATATTTCGCGTGCTTTCTTCTGTCCTACAATCCTGGCGAGGTAGGAAGAGCCGAATCCAGCGTCGAACGACCCCACCTTGGGACCTGTCTGTCCGAAGATGGCGTTTTCGCTGGCTATGGTGAGGTCGCATACAAGGTGCAGCACATGTCCTCCCCCGATGGCGTAACCGTTGACCATTGCGATGACTGGTTTGGGCAATCTGCGTATCTGCATCTGCACGTCGAGGACGCTCAGCCTGGGGACGCCTTCTTCATCCACATACCCTCCCCTGCCCTTGACGTGCATGTCGCCACCGGCGCAAAATGCCTTGTCGCCGGCACCGGTGAGGATGACGACACAGATGTCCTGCGCCTCACGGCAATAAGCAAAGGCTTGTGAGAGTTCGAGTGTGGTCTTGGGTGTGAAGGCATTGCGGTAACGCGGTCTGTTGATGGTGATTTTTGCAATACCGTTGTATTCTTCGAAAAGGATTTCCTCGAAATCCTTGATTTTCGTCCATTGTCTTTTTGGCATGTGATATAAGTTTTTAATTGGGAGTTAAAGAGGAGTTTTTTAAGGAGTTATAGGGGAGTTAAAGAGGAGTTAAAGAGGAGTTAAAGAGGAGTTAAAGGGACATTTGTTCGCATATAGTGCCATTTTATCTTCATTTGTTTTGGCCTTATTTATTCTTACTATCGAAAGTTGAGTAAGTGCATTGATATCATGTTCTTTTCCTTTCAAACAGGTTGAAGTAGTCGGCCAAGGCCTTGGAGTCGGCATCGGCATCGGTGAACACCTCCAGGAGCAAGGGTCTTTGCCTTTCCTCGACGAGCAAGGCCACTATGCCCATCTTCGCCTCCTCCATGTTGCTTGCCTTGAGATATCCCACATCGTTTTGCTCGCATATCCCCCTTGCCGTCACATGATGCTCTGCCGCGACAAACTTGTCACGCACTCCGCTTTGCTCCAGTCCGGGCAACGACAGGAAGATGCCTCCCTTGCCGTTGTTGAGCAGGATGATGCGCAAATTACCCCTCAGGTTCTGGTTCCATAGTGCGTTTTGGTCGTAGAAGAAACTCAGGTCTCCTATGACACAAAACACCTTGTTGTTGCTTGCCACGGAAAAGCCCGCCGCAGTCGACAACGACCCTTCTATGCCATTGACCCCTCGGTTGCACCCAACAGGATGCCAGGCATGGATGTTGGCCAGCCTGACGGCAGCGCTGTTGGCATAATGCACATCGAAATCATACTCCATATCCTCCAACTGCTGCTCGAAATATTCCACCACCGCCATCTGCGAGAACGCCGGGTGATAGTCTTCGGCCACGGCACGCACCTTTTGAAAGACATCCTCCCATAGATGAGGGAAAGCGGGTGGCTTGGACAGGGGGGAGTCGGAGGAATCGGAGTGATAGGAGTGGTCGGAGGAATTGGAGGAATCGGAGTGATCGGAGTGATCGGAGTGATCGGAATAATCGGAGTGATCGGAATAATCGGAGTTATCGGAGTGGTCGGAGGAATAGAGATGGTGCAGGAAGCCTTCCAGGTTGCCGGTGAACAGATGGTCGAGGTGCATGGTCACGTCCATCACCACGCCATCCGGGTTGACCATGCAGACAAGCGCGCTTGCCGACACCTTCCTCAAGAAACGCTTCATTCGCTTGCTCACAAGGGTCCCTCCGAAATAGACGATGGTGTCGGGCCAATATTGCTCGTCGTCGCCGATGAGCGACAACGCCTCCTCCATAGGGACTGGACCTGTCGGGAGGCAGGCAAGGCTTTCCGCCAAGACGACTGCTCGTCCTCCCAACAGTCCTCCCGGCTTCCTTACGAGTTGTGACAGTTGTCCGGAGGCTTCATTCTGCCCCACCACCACCATCAGGCGTTCCGACTGTTCCATCATTTCTGCAAGTAGTTGGTAACCACTCACTTGTATTCCTGTATGTTTTCTTATCACCCGCTCCTTCGGCAGTTGTGGTGTGTTGAAAGAGAAGAGGGGTTCGTTGATGGGGACATTGACATGGACAGGTCCTTTGGGCATACCGGGATCCAATGCATTCCGTCCACCAGCCTCCATCAAAGCCTCGTTGACAAGGCGGTTGCAATACCACCGCTCCTCCTCATCCCCCACATCCATGGGCAGTGCCACCGCTTTCCTCACAAAAGTCTGCAAGGCATTCTCCTGTGGGAGGGTCTGTCCGTCGAGCTGTCCTATCCACCTTTTAGGTCTGTCGGCAGAAATCACCACCAACGGCACTTGTTGGTAGAACGCCTCGGCCACGGCAGGAGCCAGGTTGAGCAATGCCGTGCCGGAAGTGACGCAGACCACAACGGGTTCCCTTGTCGCCTGTGCCATGCCAAGAGCATAGAAACCGGCACTCCGCTCGTCGGTGACAGGATGGCATTTGATGGAGTGTGTCTCGTTGAGGTTGTGCACAATCGGTGCATTGCGGCTTCCCGGGCACACCACGGCATGGTGTATGCCGTGCTCCACGAGCAATGCGGTGAGAATGTTGACGTTTTCCTTGTCAGCGTACATATTGATGTCGGAATACTACTGTTTGGTATGCATGATGTCCTTCATGGTGCACATTTTGTCCTCGGTCTCCTTCCATTCCACCTCCAGTTCGCTGCCGGCCATGATGCCACCGCCGGCAAACAGGCTGCACCCCTCTTCATCCATCCTCATGCATCGTAGCGACACATAGAGATGGGTGGCGGTGTCTCTTCCCATAGGACCGGCAAAGCCACTGTAGTACTGCCTCGAAGTGAACTCATTCCGCAGGATGAAGTCGCGGGCATTGTCCTTTGGCAGTCCACAAACAGCGGGGGTGGGATACAAGATGGTGAGCAAGCGGCCGATGTCTTCAGGATGTGACATGGTGAAGTTGAAATCGCTCCTGAGGTGGACGAGTTTTCCCGCCCTTACGGTATAAGGTCCTTTCTCCTCGATGAAATCCGCCACTTGTTCAAGGCTTTCGGTGATATATGTGGACACGAACCTTTGCTCTTGAATGTTCTTGATATCCCATTTGAAATCATATCTGCCAACAGGTTCACGTGACGGGGGGTCGTCGAAGTCGAGTTGGCTCTCCTCAAGAGCCATGGTTCCGGCGAGCGACATCGTGGCCCATTGCTTGCCAAGTCCTTCAAGGAGCACCTCGGGGGTGGCCATCAGCCATGTCCCGCATCTCCATGCCGATATCAATGCCACGAACATCCGTGGATAACGGCGGCACGCATCGGCGAACATCATAAGCGGTGTGCGCCCCTCGTCGTATCTTTCCCTGACACATCGTGCAAGCACTATCTTGGAGAATTCCCCTTCAAGGACCTGCGAGTGGAAGTTAGCGAAATCGATGGAATAATTCGAATAGGAGCTTTTCCTCACCTTCTCGTGTTGCTTGGGTTCGGCAAGGATGTTCTCCAACGTCTCCCTCCACGGTTGCTGGCTTTCTTCGAGGTCGTCGATGTCGATGTCCAACGTCGTATCAGGATGGATGACAATGACAGGATAGCGTTTGTCGGCAGCAAACGGCGCCATGACGAAACCCTCCTTCCCGCTGAGGGAAGAGACAGAAGGCAATTCCTCCGGCTGCCCCTCCTGCTGTATCATGAGTTGGCATTGTTCTTCGTATGGTAGTCTGAAAATAGCGAAAGCACCCATGTCATTTGTTTTTGGCGGTGATGATATAGTTGGTGACCGTGACGGTCGAGATGAGCTCGCCGGCGGAATTGTTGATTTCCACATTCCACACGTGCAAGCGTTTTCCCTTTTGCACGAGATGAGCCAATGCGGTGACGGTGTCGCCCTCCACCACGGCTTTCACATGGCTTCCACTGACACTGATGCCCACGCAGATTTTCCCGGGGCAAAGAGCGGAAGACCCCACTCCAGCAAGATTTTCCGCCAGGGCAAGCGATGCGCCGCCGCTAAGGAAGCCGAACGGTTGGCGGTTGCGCTCATCGACGACCATGGTGGCCATCACCATGTCGTCGTCGGGGGTGGAAATGAAATTCATACCCAGCGCGGTGGAGAGGTTGGGACTCCTCTCGATGATTTCCTTGATAAAGTCTATATTCATAATGGTGTTGTAACAAAAGGCAAAATTACAAATTAATTTCAAATAAGGATGCTTTGAAGGTGATTTTTTCTTTCACATGGGGTTTTAGGGGCTTTAAGCACCTTGAAAAGACATTTTGCCAGACCATGATGCAAAAATGCGCGAAAGAGATGCCTGCTTCGCAAAAAAATTTGTAATTTTGCACCGCTAAAGAGAAAAAACGAACAAGAGAAATGAACATATTAGAATTAAACGAACAAGAGATAGGCAGACGGCAGAGTCTGGAAGAGTTGCGCAAACTTGGCATCAACCCATATCCAGCCGCCGAATTCCCCACCAACGCATTCTCCACCGACATCATCAATGAGTTCACCGACGATGCCGAGCCCCGCCCCGTGGTGGTGGCCGGACGCATGATGAGCCGCCGCGTGATGGGCAAGGCCAGTTTCATGGAGTTGCAGGACTCCAAGGGCCGCATCCAGGTGTATGTCAAACGCGATGACATCTGCCCCGACGAGGACAAGACCCTCTACAACACCGTTTTCAAGAAATTGCTCGACATCGGCGACTTCGTAGGTGTCCGAGGCATCGTCTTCCGCACACAGACAGGTGAAATCAGCATCCATGCACAGGAGCTCACCCTCCTCTCGAAGAGCCTGAAGCCGCTACCCATCGTGAAATACAAGGACGGCGTCGCCTACGACAAGTTCGACGACCCCGAGCTGCGCTACCGCCAGCGCTATGTCGACCTGGTGGTGAACGAGGGCGTGAAGGAGACCTTCCTCCAGCGCGCCACCGTCATCCGCACGATGCGACGCGTGCTCGACGAGGCTGGCTACACGGAGGTGGAGACGCCCACCCTGCAGACGATTGCCGGCGGCGCCAGCGCCCGTCCTTTCATGACCCACTTCAACGCGCTCGACCAGGACATGTACATGCGCATCGCCACCGAACTCTACCTCAAGCGCCTCATCGTGGGTGGCTTCGAGGGTGTCTACGAGATTGGCAAGAACTTCCGCAACGAGGGCATGGACCGCAACCACAACCCGGAGTTCACCTGCATGGAGCTCTACGTGCAATACAAGGACTACGAGTGGATGATGTCGTTCACCGAGAAACTTCTCGAGACCATCTGCATCGCCGTCAACGGCAGTCCGGAACGTGAGATCGACGGGAAGATCGTGAGTTTCAAGGCTCCTTACCGCCGACTCCCCATCCTCGACGCCATCAAGGAGAAGACAGGCTACGACCTCGACGGCAAGAGCGAGGAAGAACTCAGGGAGATTGCCAAGGCATTGGGCATCGAGGTGGACGAGACGATGGGCAAAGGCAAACTCATCGACGAGATTTTCGGCGAGACCTGCGAGGGAAGTTTCATCCAGCCCACCTTCATCACCGACTACCCTGTGGAAATGTCGCCGCTGACGAAGATGCACCGCTCGAAACCCGGCCTGACGGAGCGTTTCGAACTGATGGTCAACGGCAAGGAACTGGCCAACGCCTATTCCGAGCTCAACGACCCCATCGACCAGGAGGAGCGTTTCAAGGAGCAGATGCGCCTGGCCGACAAAGGCGACGACGAGGCGATGATCATCGACCAGGACTTCCTCCGCGCACTACAATATGGCATGCCACCCACCAGCGGCATCGGCATCGGCATCGACCGACTCACCATGCTGATGACCGGCAAGACCTATATCCAGGAGGTGCTGCTCTTCCCACAAATGCGCCCGGAAAAGAAAGCACCGCGCAGCAGCGTGGCCGAATGGGCCGAACTGGGCGTGCCCGAGCCATGGGTGCCCATCCTCAACAAATGCGGATACTACCTCGTGCAAGACATCAAGGACGTCAATCCACAGAAACTGCAGATGGACGCCTGTGGTGTGAACAAGAAATACAAGCTTGGCTACGACAACCCAAAGGTCGAGGAGTTTGCCAAGTGGATAGAGGCCGCCCAATCCAAATAATCAAGCACCAACCCCGCCACCGCTTGCCAGCAAGGCTGCGGTGGCACAACCATGACTTCCATGCACAATTGCGGCAAGACAGCCATCATCGGCGGTGGCAGCTGGGCCACAGCCATAGCCAAGATCGTAGTGGGGCACACCCACCACATCGGATGGTCTATGCGACGCGACGACCGCATCGCAGACTTCCGACGCATGGGCCACAACCCGGCATACCTCACCAGCGTGCACTTCGACACCGAGGAGATATTTTTCTCCAGCGACATCAACAAGATTGTCGATATGTATGACACGCTCGTCTTCGTCACTCCTTCACCATACCTGAAAAACCACCTGAAGAAGCTCAAGACGCGCATCAAGGAGAAATTCATCATCACTGCCATCAAGGGCATCGTGCCCGACGAGAACCTCGTCTGCTCCGAATATTTCCACCAAGTGTATGACGTGCCTTACGAAAACCTCGCCTGCATCGGAGGACCTTCGCATGCGGAAGAGGTGGCGCTTGAAAGGCTCTCCTACCTCACCGTGGGATGTGCCGACATGGAGAAGGCGCAAGCCTTCACCGAACTCCTCTCCAGCAACTACATCAAGACCAAGACGAGCAACGATGTCATCGGCATAGAATACTCTTCTGTGCTGAAGAACGTCTATGCCATCGCAGCAGGCATCTGCAGCGGACTGAAATACGGCGACAACTTCCAAGCCGTGCTGATGTCCAACGCCGTGCAGGAGATGTCGCGCTTCCTCTCCGTCATCAGCCCCTCCACCGACCGCAACGTATACGACTCCGTCTACCTGGGCGACCTGCTGGTGACCGGCTATTCCAACTTCTCCCGCAACCGTGTCTTCGGCTCGATGATTGGCAAGGGATACAGCGTGAAAAGCGCACAAATAGAAATGGAGATGATAGCAGAGGGGTTCTTCGGCACCAAGTGCATGAAGGAAATCAACCGACACCTGCACGTCAACATGCCCATCCTCGATGCGGTATACAACATCCTATACGAGCGCATCTCACCACAGATAGAAATCAAACTGCTCACCGACAGTTTCAGATAAACAGCAACTTTGGAAAATCAATTCCTATACCACAAAAAATCAAGACAAATGAAAAACCTCAGTTTAGACATTTCAAAAGCCGCCCAGTTCCTCAACGAAGGCGCAGTGAAGGCCATGGAACCCCAAGTGAAAGCAGCACAGCAAGCCCTGGAAGCAGGCACCTGCCCAGGCAACGACTTCCTTGGATGGCTGCACCTACCCTCTTCCATCACACCATCCTTCCTCGATGAGATACAAGCTTGCGCCGACGTTCTCAGAGCCAACTGCGAGGCTGTCGTGGTGGCGGGCATCGGTGGCAGCTACCTTGGCGCACGTGCCGTGATAGAAGCCCTGGGCAACTCCTTCGCCTGGCTCGTCAAGGACAGCAGCAACCCCACCATCCTCTTTGCTGGCAACAACATCGGCGAGGACTACCTTTCCGAACTCACCGACTACTTGAAAGACAAGAAGTTCGGCGTCATCAACATCTCCAAGTCGGGCACCACCACCGAGACCGCCCTCACCTTCCGACTGCTGAAGAAGCAATGTGAGGCACAGCGCGGCAAGGAAGAAGCCAAGAAAGTCATCGTGGCCGTCACCGACGCCAAGCGCGGAGCAGCACGCACCTGCGCCGACAAGGAGGGCTACACCAGCTTCATCATCCCCGACAACGTGGGAGGTCGCTTCTCCGTACTCACACCGGTGGGCCTGCTGCCCATCGCCTGCGCTGGTTTCGACATCCGCCAACTGGTGAAGGGTGCCGCCGACATGGAAGCCGTTTGCGGCATCGACACCGCCTTCGACGAGAACCCCGCAGCACTCTATGCCGCCGTGCGCAACTGCCTGTATGGCGACGGCAAGAAAATAGAGATCATGGTGAACTACCAGCCGAAACTTCATTTCATCAGCGAGTGGTGGAAGCAACTCTACGGAGAGAGCGAGGGCAAGGAGAACAAAGGCATCTTCCCCGCCTCCTGCGACTTCACTACCGACCTGCACTCCATGGGGCAATGGATACAAGAGGGCGAGCGCACCATCTTTGAAACCGTCATCAGCGTGGAACAACCCAACCGCTGCCTCCTCTTCCCCGAAGACGAGGAGAACCTCGACGGCCTCAACTTCCTCGCTGGCAAGCGCGTGGACGAAGTGAACAAGATGGCCGAACTGGGCACACGCCTCGCACACGTCGACGGTGGCGTACCCAACATACGCATCGCAATACCCGAACTCAACGCCTACTACATCGGACAACTCATCTATTTCTTCGAAATCGCCTGCGGCATCAGCGGCAACGTCCTCGGTGTCAACCCATTCAACCAACCCGGCGTGGAGGCATACAAGAAGAACATGTTCGCATTGCTCGACAAGCCCGGCTATGAGGCTGAGAGCAAAGCCATCAAAGAACGACTGGCCTGATCATGGACATCATCAGCGCCATCAAGCAATACAACGCTACAGGAAAAGAAGGGCAACACGGCTTTGGGAGGTTCTCTCCCAAAGCCGTACTCTTCGACATGGACGGCGTACTCTACGATTCCATGCGTTTCCATGCCAAGGCCTGGCATGAGTCGATGAAGCAATACGGCATCGCCATGAGCGAGGCGCAAGCCTATGAGCACGAGGGCATGCGCGGCATGGAAACCATCCGCGAAATAGCCCTACAGCAACCCGGCAAGGAGCATCTTGCCGACAAGGCGGACGAGATATACAAGGTGAAGTCGGCCCTCTTCGCCTCCTACGGCGAACCATCCAAGATGAAAGGCGTGGAAGACCTGATGCGGCAGATGAAAGCCGACGGCATGACCATTTGCGTGGTCACCGGCAGCGGACAGCACTCACTGCTCGACCGCCTGGAGCGTGACTTCCCCGACCTCGTGCACCGCGAACTGATGGTGACCTGCTTCGACGTGAGCGAAGGAAAGCCAAAACCCTACCCTTACCTTCAAGGTTTGGCCAAGTGCGGGGTGGAGCCATGGGAAGCCATCGTGGTGGAAAACGCCCCCCTCGGCGTGCAAGCCGGCGTGGCAGCGGGAATATTCACCGTGGCGGTCAACACCGGCCCTCTTCACGACGACAAGTTGCTCGAAAAAGGCGCCAACCTACTCTACCACACCATGGACGAGTTCCACCATGACTGGGAAGCACTGGTCACCCTGGCACGGAAAACCTCACAAACACCATAAAACAAGCATCAACACCCTATGATGAGAAGAAATGCCTTCATCACCCTGCTTTTCGCCCTAGCCGTCACCATGACACTCTCCAGTTGCCATGGCGACAGCGGCGACGGCGTGATGGAACGTCCCGACTACACCAGCATCGACTACAAACTCGCATTGAGTCCCGAAATGCTGAAATTCTACGACATCCAAGCCATCTACACCTCGATTTCCGAAGAAGAGAAGACGGTGGAAATCACCAACGAGACTTGGCGTGTCACCGAAAAAGTGGAGGGTTACCGCAACATCGACTTCAAACTCAAAGTCATTGCCACGGTGAAGACACAGGAGCCACGCCTGGACGAGAAAGTGGATGAATACGCCCTCACCTGTGAATATAGCGCGGAATACTACACCAAACCCACCAGCGCCAAGCGCATGGCACAGGAGACCTTGAACAAGAAGTTGAAAAAGACTGCTGTTGCCGCCTACTTGACCGAACACCCCGTCATCACCCTGGTGAACTACCAAAAAAACAACACCCCTTGAAAATGAAAGAGAACCTGACCGACAAGCGAATAGCCTTGCTGCTCTCCGGCGGCGTAGACAGTTCCGTGGTGCTCCACGAGCTATGCTCGCAGGGGCTTCACCCCGACTGTTTTTACATCAAAATCGGTCCGGAGGAGGACGAGGAGTGGGACTGCTCCTCAGAAGAAGACATGGAGATGTGCACCGCCCTTGCCCGGCGCTACGGCGTACGACTCGAGGTGGTGGACTGCCATCGTGAGTACTGGGACCGTGTGACCCGATACACGATGGACAAGGTGCGTGCCGGACTCACCCCCAATCCTGACGTGATGTGCAACCGCCTCATCAAGTTTGGCGCCTTCGATGAGAAAGCAGGACACGACTACGACCTCATCGCCACAGGACATTACGCTCAAACGGAAATCATCGACGGGAAGAAATGGCTCGTCACCAGTCCCGACCCGGTGAAGGACCAGACCGACTTTCTGGCACAAATCGAGGACTGGCAATTGAAGAAAGCCCTCTTCCCCATAGGGCATTACATAAAAGAGGAAGTGAGGAGCATCGCCGAGCGCGAGCACCTGGTCAACGCCCGCAGGAAAGACTCCCAAGGCATCTGCTTCCTTGGGAAAATCAACTATAACGATTACATCCGACGTTATCTCGGGGAAAATCCCGGCGACGTGCTGGAACAGGAGACAGGGAAGCTGATAGGCCGACATCGCGGACTATGGTTCCACACCATCGGCCAGCGCCACGGCCTGGGCTTCGGCGGCGGACCGTGGTTTGTGGTGAAAAAAGACATTGAACGCAACATCCTTTACGTGAGCAAGGGATACGAGCCCCAGTCTGCCTACAAGGACGTCTTCCGCATACATGCCTTCCATTACCTCACGGAAGAGGTGCCCTTGCGGGAAGTCACCTTCAAGATACGCCACACTCCGGAGTTCCACCATGCCGTGCTCGACAGCATCGGTCCGGGGGAGTATATTGTCCATTCGGAGAAGGCCATACATGGCGTGGCACCTGGGCAGTTCTGCGTGGTCTATGACAGCGACCACCACCGCTGCTTCGGCTCGGCGGAGATATATTTTGACTGAGATAGGAGGAAATAGGACGTTTTAGAAGGGAATAGAAAAAAATGATTATCCGCATCTTTCCGATAACGCCCCGAAGGGGCAATAAGCCTCCAGCCCAGGGCAACGCCCTGGGAAATTGGGAAGGAGGCAATCGCCCTGTAGG
>Ga0310694_10002107_pt1 | contig 21003 bp, 19 predicted proteins | sample 174DNAGHGhighgp2_FD_203884 | JGI IMG/M metagenome (GOLD analysis project Ga0310694, IMG submission 203884) | Sheep rumen microbial communities from Palmerston North, Manawatu-Wanganui, New Zealand - 1742 DNA GHGhigh gp2 (v2) (version 2) | ecosystem: Host-associated > Mammals > Digestive system... | reverse complement strand
GCAAAGGTACGACTATTTTCCGAACCGCCAAAACTTTTCCGGACTTTTTTCTCAATTTTACCGCATTTTTCTGCATCTCTTGATGTAAATCAATATACAAAATGACATATACCTTATTATTATATAATAGAAAGTTCGAAACACACAAGGACAGGCTAGATCAACATAAGACGCCAAGCGATAGTTTTTTCTGGAAGATTTGCCGATTCTTCTTGTCTGTTAGCGAAATAAGTTGTAATTTCGCCGCGCAAATCGATAATCAAAAGGAAAAAAGCAAAATGAAAAAGATTCAGTTAGCAATGATTGCCGTCGCCAGCACGCTGGTGATGAGTTGTGGTAACATGGGCCAGGTACTGAGTGCTGTGACCAACGGAACAGCCATCAGCAACGCCATTTCGAGCGTCATCGGTCTCAACAAAGTGTCGGCCAGCGACCTGCCAGGCACATGGTCATACAACCGTCCAGGTTGCGCATTCACCAGCGAGAACCTTCTGGCCAAGGCCGGTGGCGAAGTGGCTGCTGTTCAGATTGAGGAGAAGATGCTGCCTTACTACCAAAAAGTAGGCATCTCGTCGGACAACACCTTCATCACCTTCGACAAGAACGGGAAGTTTAGTGCCAAGATTGCCGACACGAATTTCAGCGGTTCGTACACCTTCACCGAAGCCGATCAGAAAATTGTGCTGAAGAGCCTGTTGTTCAGCGTCAACTGCTACACAAAGAAAGAGAGCGGCGGCATTTCCATCCTATTCGAGGCCAAGAAACTGCTGACCGTGCTACAGGCCATGTCAGCTATGAGCGGCAATGCCGATCTACAGAAAATCGGCGACCTGAGTAAGAACTACGACGGTGTACGTGTAGGTTTCGATATGAAAAGATAGACTCACTCTGCAAAAATATGCAGAAAAGTTTGGTCAGATGCAAAATTCTCAGTACTTTTGCATTCGCATTTTGAATAAATATACCAACATGAAAGTAAAAAACAGCCGATTAGAAGCCCTGCGACTCATCATCTCGAGTCAACAGTTGGGCAGTCAGGACGAACTGCTGAGTGCCCTCCAGAAAGAAGGTTTCAAGCTGACACAGGCCACGCTCAGCCGCGATTTGAAGCAGCTGAAGGTGGCCAAAGCCGCAAGCATGAGCGGCAACTATGTCTACGTTCTGCCCAATGAGACGATGTACAAGCGCGTGAGCACGCCCAACAGCATCCGCGAGATGATGCGCGTGCCAGGTTTCATCAGCATCAACTTCTCTGGGAACATGGGTGTCATCAAGACCCGTCCAGGCTATGCCAGTTCCATTGCCTGGAACATCGACAACAGCGACATCCCAGAGATTATCGGCACGATAGCTGGCGATGACACCATATTTATAGTAATAAAGGAAGGCATACACCACCAGGAGGTCATCGAGGCATTAAGTGACTTTGTACCAAGCAAGAAATAACTCACAATAAAACAAGCATAACGCATCATTAAAAGATGGAACAGGAAACTGAAATAGAAGTATTAATAGCTGGGCCGGAGCACGAGAAGTACGTCGACACCATCTTAGACACCATTGCCGAAGCCGCCAAGGTACGCGGCACCGGCATTGCCAAGCGCACCCATGAGTATCTGACGAAAAAGATGCTTGAGGCAAAGGCCGTAATCGCCCTGACAAGTGACGGCCGTTTTGCAGGATTCAGTTACATAGAGACTTGGGAGAACCAGCAATACGTAACCACATCGGGTCTTATCGTTCACCCCGACTACCGTGGTCACCACGTAGCAAAGCGCATCAAGGACATGACCTTCACGCTAGCCCGCACCCGCTGGCCTCATGCCAAGATTTTCTCGTTGACGAGCGGTGCCGCTGTCATGGCAATGAACACAGCACTGGGCTATCAGCCCGTGACCTTCGCCGATCTCACTGAGGACGAGGCCTTCTGGAAAGGCTGCGAGGGCTGCGTCAACGTTGATGTACTGCACCGCACGGGTCGCAAATACTGTATCTGTACAGCCATGCTCTATGACCCCACAGAACATCTGCCGGCAAAAATCCCCGATGATGTGATTGAGCGCATCAGGAAAATCGATGGTATCAAGAGCTGAGAGACAAGGATTAAAGGCTAAGTATTATGAACAAAGAAAATATGAGCAAGAAAAAAGTTGTAGTTGCATTTTCAGGAGGTCTCGACACCTCCTACACCGTGATGAAGTTAACCCAGGACGGCTGGGATGTCTATGCCGCATGTGCCAACACAGGCGGCTTCAGTGCCGAACAGCTAAAAACCAACGAAGAGAACGCCTACAAGTTGGGAGCCGTACAGTACGTTACCCTCGACGTCACCCAGGAATATTACGCCAAGTCGCTGAAATATATGATTTTCGGCAATGTACTGCGCAACAACTGCTATCCCATATCGGTCTCCTCCGAGCGCATTTTCCAAGCCATTGCCATCGCACGCTATGCCAAGGAAATCGGTGCCGATGCCATCGCCCACGGATCAACGGGTGCAGGCAATGACCAGATCCGCTTCGACATGACCTTCCTCGTGATGGCACCCGGTGTGGAAATCATCACGCTGACACGCGACAAGAAGCTGACGCGCAAGGAAGAAGTGGACTATCTCAACGACCACGGTTTCTTTGCCGACTTCACCAAGTTGAAATACTCCTACAATGTGGGTATCTGGGGCACCAGCATCTGCGGTGGCGAATTGCTCGACCCCACACAGGGCCTGCCAGAAGATGCCTACCTTAAGCACGTAACGGCCCAAGCCCCCGAATCGCTGTTGAAGATTGAGTTTGAAAAGGGCGAGATCGTCGGTGTCAACGACGAGAAGTTCGACGACCGCGTGAAGGCCATCCAGAAGATTGAGGAGATTGGCGCCTCCTATGCCATCGGCCGCGATGCCAACGTTGGCGACACCATCATTGGCATCAAGGGTCGTGTAGGCTTCGAAGCCGCTGCCCCGAAGCTCATTATCGAGGCGCATCGTCTCTTAGAGAAGTCGACCCTCTCCAAGTGGCAGCAATACTGGAAAGACCAGGTGGCCAACTGGTACGGCATGTTCCTCCACGAGAGCCAGTATCTGGAACCCGTGATGCCCGACATCGAGGCTATGCTGACCTCTTCACAGCGCAATGTCACGGGCACAGCCATCCTGAAGCTTCGCCCCTACAGTTTCGAGACAGTGGGCATCGACTCAGCCAATGACCTGACTAAGTCGAAACTCGGAGAATATGGTGAGACACAGACCGGCTGGACAGCCGACGAGGCTAAGGGCTTCATCAAGGTCAGCTCTACCCCACTCCGTGTCTACTACGGCATTCATAAAGACGAGAAACGATGATAAAGGTCGGAATCTTAGGAGCAGCAGGCTATACAGGCGGTGAACTCATCCGCCTGCTGCTCAACCATCCCGAAGCAGAGATTGTCTTTGCACATTCAGAGAGCAATGCTGGCAATCTTGTAAGTGAGGTACACGAAGGCCTCATTGGAGAGACAGATTTAAAGTTCTCCAGCGAGATGCCCTTCGAAGAGGCAGATGTAGTGTTCTTCTGCTTCGGCCACGGCAAGAGCATGCAGTTTCTCAAGGAGCACACCATCCCCGCCAGTGTAAAAATCATCGACCTGGCGCAGGATTTCAGGATAAAAGGCGACCACGACTACGTCTACGGACTGCCCGAGATAAACAGCGAAGCCATCAGACAGGCACAGCACGTGGCCAATCCTGGCTGTTTCGCCACCTGCATCCAGCTCGGACTGCTACCCGCTGCCAAGATGGGACTGTTGACCTCCGACGTTGCCGTAAACGCCATCACCGGTTCTACGGGAGCAGGCCAGAAGCCCAGTGCCACCACCCACTTTTCGTGGCGCATGGGCAACCTGAGCATCTACAAGCCCTTCCAGCATCAACACATCGCTGAGATCCGCCAGTCGCTCATCCAAATGCAAGGCTCGCTCGATGCCGCCATCGACTTCATTCCCTATCGCGGCGACTTCGCCCGCGGCATCTTCGCCACTGAGGTCATCCGCACTGATGCCGATGCCAATGAGGTGATAGCAGCCTACAAGACCTTCTACAGCGACGCCGTCTTCACCCACTACAGCGACAAGCAGATAGACCTGAAGCAGGTGGTCAACACCAACAAGTGCATCGTACACATTGATGCCTTTGACCACAAACTGCTCGTCACATCGTGTATCGACAACCTGCTGAAAGGCGCCGTAGGACAGGCTGTACAGAACATGAACCTCATGTTCGGTATCGATGAGACCGCCGGTCTGCGCCTGAAGGCCTCTGCTTTTTGACTACTACGACATCAAAAGTCTGTAACGTTACTGCCGTATGAAGATATGTGTTTTTTGTTCTGCCAATACGCAGATAGACTCCGACTTCTTCGTGCTGACGAAGGAACTTGGTAGATGGGCGGCTGAACAAGGCCATACCATTGTTTATGGAGGAGTGAACTGCGGGCTTATGGAGTGTGTCGCCAAGGCCACGAAAGAGTCTGGAGGCCATACCATCGGTGTGGTGCCGATGATTGTAGAGCGCACCGGTCGCACGAGCGACCACGTTGACGTGGAAATACCCTGCGACAACCTGAGCGACCGTAAACAGTTGATGATGGATCAGAGTGACGTATTCATCGCCCTACCAGGAGGCATCGGCACGCTCGACGAAATCTTTACCGTTGCCGCTTCCGCCACCATCGGCTACCACCAAAAGACGGTGATACTCTATAACATGAAGGGATTCTGGGATCCACTCATCACCATGCTCGACGACTTGCAAGCCAAAGGGATGATTCGCAGCAACTGGCACAACAGTATCAAGACTGCCAGTAGCTTGGAAGAGTTGTCCGCCCTTACCAATACAGCCGCCCACCCTCATTGCTGAGAGCGGGCGGCCTTATTTGTTGGGGCATTCGTCTGAAACCGTATTTCAAACCTATGCCATCAGATGCTCAGCCATGGCGCGACCAAGTGCCTCACACTTTGCCTTCGTCTCGGCAGTCAGGGCCTGCTTAATTTCCACAGGCTCGCCAACGGCTTCGAAATGCAGTTTCTCGTCGTTCCACTTCTGAATCTCAGCCACGGCCTTCGACGCCCAACCGAAGCTACCGAACCATCCGAGACAATGATTCTTGATATCCTTGCCAGCCAACTCGGAGAGCAACACGTCCATCTCGTGGTAAAGACCTGTGTTGTAGGTAGGTGCACCGACGATGAGTCCACGATAACGGAAGACATCGCGGATGATATACGAGTGGTGGGTCTTCGAGACATTGTACATCACGACATTCTTCAGTCCTGCCTCTGAGGCGGCACGGGCAATAACCTCGGCAGCACGCTCCGTGTTGCCGTACATTGTACCGTAGCAGATGACTAGACCCGGCTCCGTCTCATATTTCGATAACTGATCGTAGATGCCAATAACCTTCTCCACGTTCTCATGCCACACCGGACCGTGAGTGGCACAAAGGTAATCGAGTTTCACGCCGGCAAGCTTTTTCAGGGCATTCTGCACCGGGGTGCCATACTTACCCACGATGTTAGAGTAGTAACGCACCATCTCGAGCCAGAAGGTGTCGGTGTTGATCTGAGAATCCACCACGCCACCATTCAGCGCACCGAAGCAGCCGAAGGCATCGCCAGAGAAAAGCACATTTGACGAGGTATCGAGCGTAACCATCGTCTCCGGCCAGTGTACCATAGGTGTCATCACGAAGTTGAGCGTATGGCTGCCAAGCGAGATAGTGTCGCCGTTTTTCACTTCCACGGTGCCGTTGCCAATCCCGTAGAAGCCTTCCATCATCTGGAATGTCTTCTTGTTGCCGATAATCTGGATTTCGGGATAGTACTTCTTGATGAGCGCCAGTGAGCCGCTGTGGTCGGGCTCCATATGGTTGATGACAAGATAGTCAATCTTGCGATCTCCAATGACCTCATGGATATTCTCAAGGAACTGCACAAAGAAGTCCACCTCGACAGTATCTACGAGACATACTTTCTCGTCGACAATGAGATAGGCGTTGTAAGACACACCGTTGGGCAGAGGCCACAGGCCTTCAAACAGGTTCTTGTTGCGGTCGTTGACACCAACATAATAGATGTTGTTAATAATCTCTTTCATGATTCTTGCTTATTTTAGATTGTTTTTCATCTCTTCGCCAAAAGCCGTATCCACACTGTTGTTCAGGCTCCTGCACACGTTGGCGGAAAACTGCTGTGCACACGCCATCACCTGATCCCACTCAAAAGGACGCAGACCACCGAGCAGCATATCGCGAGTTACATCGTAGCGGATAAGACCGTAGATAAATCCTGCGTTGAAGTTGTCGCCGGCACCGATAGTACTAACCGTCTCTAGTTTCTCCACGGGATACGACTTCGAGAACTTCACCCCCTTGAGCACCACAGGCTCGCTACCCTGAGTGTAGATGAAATTCCTGGTGTAGAAGGAGATTTGCGAACGGTAAATCAGGTCGGGGTCCGACTTATGGAAGAGCACCCCGAAGTCTTCATTAGAGCCACGCACGATGTCGGCCATTTCCAGGTTTTCCAGAAGATTGGGCGTAATACGCAGCACATCGTTCTGGTGCGACGCACGAAAGTTCACGTCGTAATAGAGTATCGCCCCCTGGCTCTTGGCGTAACTCAAGAAGCCCTTCACCTTGGGCCTGATGACGGGATTGACGGCGTAAAACGAACTGAAAAGCACAATATCGTCGGGTTGCACGTCAGGATAGTCGAAGTCGAGACGATCGTTGGGATGGTCTTTATAAAAGATATACTCGGCATCGTTCACCTCGTTGAGGAAAGCCAGCGACACCGGCGACTTCGTATCGGGAAAAACATTCAGTGCCGAAGCATCTACGCCGTTCTGCTCAAGATATTCCCTTATAGTGACGCCCACACGGTCATCGCCCGTCTCGCCGATAAACATACTCGGTATGCCAGACCGTCCCAGCGAAATCAAGGCGTTGTATGCCGAACCGCCGGGGACAGCCTGAATGGGCTGATTGCCCCTGAAGATAATGTCGAGGATGGTCTCCCCTATACCTATTACTTTACGCATATTGTTGAATTGAGGATGCAAAGATACGAAAAAGAAGTGAAAAGTGAACTCCAAGGCCATAAAATTACGATTTATTTTGTACCTTTGCCGCCCAAATGACGACATACAACACTCATACCCTACGCAACGGGCTCCGTATCATCCACCTGCCATCGCCCTCGCAGGTGGTCTACTGCGGCTATCAGGTCGCTGCGGGCACCCGCCACGAGCAGCCCGGCGAAGAGGGCATGGCTCACTTCTGCGAACACATGGCCTTCAAGGGGACGGCACGCCGACACCCGTTGCAGATCATCAACAGTCTGGAACAACTCGGCGGCGACCTCAACGCCTACACCAACAAGGAAGAGACCACCTACCATGCAGCCATACAGAGCCAGCATATCGCCAAAGCCATTGACCTGCTCACCGACATCGTGTTCTTCAGCCAATATCCTCAACAGGAGATAGATAAGGAGGTGGAAGTAATCTGCGACGAGATAGAGAGCTATAACGACTCGCCTGCAGAACTCATCTTCGACGAGTTTGAAAACATGCTCTTCGAAGGACACCCCTTAGGCCACAACATCCTGGGTGCAGCCGACCAGTTGCGCACCTATACCACCGCCGACGCCCTGCGCTTTGTGCGCCGCACCTATCGCCCAGACAAAGCTGTCTTCTTCGCATACGGCGACATAGACTTCCCCCGACTAGTCAAACTGGTAGAACGGGCGGCAGCAGCCATACCCAATGCCCCCACCCAAGAGCCTGCCACAGAGCAGCCACAAAGCGAACTGCCAAGTCCGGGGGGACAGGTTGTCCACACCCTCGGTACCCACCAAGCCCACGTGATGATAGGCTGCCGTGCCTACGACATTCACCATCCGTTGCGCATAGCCCTCTACCTGCTCAACAACATACTCGGCGGACCGAGCATGAACGCCCGTCTGAACCTCTCGCTCAGGGAGCGCCACGGACTGGTCTACACCGTAGAAAGCACCATGGGTTGCTATAGCGACACTGGTCTATGGAGCGTCTACTTCGGCTGCGACGCCCGCGACATCAAGAAGTGTCTGAGTCTTACACGCAAAGAACTGGACCGTTTCATACAAAAGCCCCTCAGCGACCGCCAGTTGAAAGCCGCCAAACAGCAGCTGAAGGGTCAGATAGCCATTGCCTGTGACAACCGCGAGCAGTTCGCCCTCGACTTCGCCAAGAGTTACCTGCACTACGGTTGGGAGAAAAACGTTACCAATCTTCTTGCCAGCATCGACCGCGTCTCTGCTGCCGACATCCAGCAAGTGGCTGCAACGCTCTTCGCATCCGAAAACCTCACCACACTGATTTTTAGGTAGTTATTCTATTCTGATATGCTTCTCCTGTAAGCCATAGCCACGTGCCGTGAGTGTACCCTTGCCGCGCACCACCACCATGCAACGCCCATGGAATGCACTGCGGATTGGAGACTGGAAACGCTCCATCGATATCTGGCATCCGTTGTCGGCCGCCACAATCTCCAGACCGTCGGAGGCTGTAAAGAAAATCTTGTCGCTGGCATGCGGACAAACAGTGCCCTTACCATCAACCACATCGACATTGACAAACGTAAGTTCACGACCCTGATAGTCCACCGTCAGTCCGATACCCTCGGCCGGTCCTGCCGTGCGACGTACCTGCTCGCCTACTGTCCGGCCGTCTTTACGTGCCACGACCTTTACTTCACCAGGCTCAAAAGTAATCCGCCAACTGACGTGCAGCTCGTCTTCTGCCGTCTTCCTTCTCACCCCCTGACTCTTGCCATTGACAAAGAGTTCCACCTCATCGGCACCACTGTAGTAGCACCAGAGGTCTATTTGCTGTCCAGGCAACCACGTCCAGTGTGGAAACAGATGGAGCACGGGCTTCCCGGTCCATTCACTCTGATACATATAGTACACGTCCTTGGGGAAACCCGCCAGGTCAATAATGCCAAAGTAGCTGCTGCGTGCTGGGAAACCGTAAGGTGTCGGCTCACCGATATAGTCCCATCCCGTCCAGATAAACTGTCCTGCAACAAAAGGCGAATGTTTTACCACCTTCCAAGTCTCCTCATGAGTACTCGACCACGAAGCATGCATATTGTCGTAGGCAGAGCACTCAAACGACGGATCAGTATAAGGCAACCACCATTCCACCGGTGCCTTATACACGCTGTCGCTGGGCATCCAGTAACAGCCGCGGCTCTGCAGAGCCGATACGCTCTCAGTGAAGAGGAAAGGCTTGTCGGGGAAGTTCTGCGGCACATCCTTCACCCACTCATGGTGGTAGTTGTAGCCGATAAGGTCGAGGGCACCGCTCTTGAAGAGATGGTTACCCGGCGAGGGCTCGTTGCAGCCCGCCGTGATGGGGCGCGATGTGTCGTACTTCCTTACTATCTCTGCCAGATGCTGCGTCAGCAGACTCTGCACGGAGAGTTCACCGTCGTTGGCAAGTGTAGAGGCATCGTGGCCAGCATTCAGGATGAGGTTGGCCTGCTCCAACGTCAGCGTGTCGGCCTCGGCACTCGACCATTGCTCCAGCACCTCGTTGCCTATCGACCACATCAGTACCGACGGATGGTTGCGATCACGCAGCACCAGGTCGGTAAGGTCACGCTCATGCCACTCGTCGAAAAAGCGGGCATAGTCATTCTGCGTCTTGCGGCGGCGCCACATATCGAAACTCTCGTCCATCACGATGAAACCCATCGTGTCGCACATTGCCAGCAACTCGGGGGCAGGCGGATTGTGCGAGCAGCGTATGGCATTACAACCCATCTGCTTGAGTTTCAGCAGTTGGCGATGCAGGGCGTCTTCGTTGAGGGCTGCACCGAGGCAACCCAGGTCGTGGTGCATGCATACACCATTGATCTTGATATTCTTGCCATTTAGCCAGAATCCGGTCTTCACGTCGAAGCGGAAGTCGCGAAAACCTGTCGTCGTCACCACCTCGTCGACCACCTTGCCCTTCACAATCAACTGCGTACGCACGTGATAGACATTGGGGGCATCGGGCGACCACGGCTTGCGACCCTTTTCCATCCAGGTATTCTTAACCCTCACTTTCTCGCCGGTGGGGTTCTCGTAGTCCACTGTCACGCGTCCATTGTCCACGTGTACACCCCACTGCTTGATGTGGATGGCGCTGGTCGTCGTCAGCCACACATGACGGTAAATGCCACAACCAGAGTACCAACGGGAATTGGGCTGGTCGGAGTTGTCCACGCGTACGGCCAGCACGTTGTCGCCACCTTTTATTATATAGGGAGTCATATCGTACTCAAACGAACTGTAGCCGTAGGGCCGGTGACCAAGTTTGTGGCCGTTGAGCCATACGGTGGAGTTCATATAGACACCATCGAAGGCTATATAATAGCGGTCACTCTCGCCCACGGTGAAATGCTTGCGATACCATCCTGTGCCGCCGGGCAGCGCACCGCCGGAAGCCCCGCTGGGGTTGCCGGCAGAGAAGTCGCCCTCCACAGCCCAGTCATGGGGCACATTGAGACGGCGCCAGTGACTATCATCATAGTCGGTCTTTGACATCTGCAGCGAGTCGGCCAGCACAAACAGCCAGTCACGGTCGAACGAAATGCGCTCCCTGGCTGTCGTGGTACCCACTGCCAGCAGGAGCATCAAAAGGGAAACGAGTTTCTTGGTCATCATAAGAATTCTTTTTCAGGTTATGCCTGCAAAGTTAAACAAAAAGGCGGGAAAAGCAAAACAAATAGATTTTTTTCACATTAAATAAAGTTTTTGATACAAAAAGAATAACCGCTTTTAGTGGAAAATGCCTATCTTTGCAACCGCATAACTAAGCATTACTTTTAAAACTTACAAGCAATATGAATAATGTACCTGTAATCAAGATTGGTATCGTGGCCGTGAGCCGCGACTGTTTCCCTGAGTCTCTGGCCGTCAACCGCCGCAAGGCCGTCATTGCCGCCTATGAGAAGAAGTTTGGCAAGGAGGGCATCTACGAGTGTCCCATTTGCATCGTCGAGAGCGAAATCCACATGTGTCAGGCTCTTGAAGACATCAAGAAGGCCGGCTGCAACGCCCTCTGCGTCTACTTAGGCAACTTCGGTCCCGAGATTTCCGAAACCATGCTCGCCAAATACTTCGACGGTCCCGCCATGTTCTGCGCTGCTGCCGAAGAGACACAGAACGACCTTATCGACGGCCGTGGCGATGCCTACTGCGGTATGCTGAATGCCAGCCACGCCCTTTCGCTGCGCAAAACCCGCGCCTATATTCCTGAGGAGCCTGTAGGCACTGCCGACCAGTGCGCAGAGATGATCCACGAGTTCCTGCCCATCGCACGTGCCATCGTCGGTCTTCAGAACCTGAAGATTATCTCGTTCGGTCCGCGCCCCAACAACTTTCTGGCCTGCAACGCCCCCATCCGTGCACTCTACGACCTCGACGTGGAGATTGAAGAGAACTCTGAGCTCGACCTGTTGGAGTCGTTCCAGAAGCATCAGGGCGACCCCCGCATCGATGACGTTGTCAAGGACATGACCGCAGAGCTTGGCACCGGCAACAAGATACCTTCCGTACTGCCGAAACTCGCACAGTATGAGCTGACACTCACAGACTGGATTGAAGGCCACAAGGGCTGCCGCCAGTTCGTATCGCTTACCACCAAGTGCTGGCCTGCCTTCCAGACCATGTTCGGCTTCGTGCCCTGCTACGTAAACAGCCGCCTGACCAGCCGTGGCATTCCCGTAAGCTGCGAGGTGGACATCTATGGCACGCTGTCTGAGTTCATTGGCACCTGCATCACCGAGGATGCTGTGACACTGCTCGACATCAACAACACTGTGCCCAACGACATGTATGAGGAAAGCATCAAGGGCAAAAAGTTCCTCTGCGACGAATACACCGACAAGGAAATCTTCATGGGCTTCCACTGTGGCAACACCGCTTCGTCGAAGGTCTGCAACTGTCAGATGTGCTTCCAGCGCATCATGGCCCGTGCACTGCCCGTAGAGGTCACCAACGGCACACTCGAGGGCGACATCAAGCCCGGCAAGGCAACCATCTACCGCCTACAGTCTACTGCCGACACCAAGCTCCGCGCCTATATCGCACAGGGCGAGGTTATCCCCGTGGCTACACGCTCTTTCGGCAGCATCGGTATCTTCGGCATCAAGAACATGAGCCGGTTCTACCGCCACGTGCTTATCGAGAAGCACTATCCTCACCACTGCGCCGTGATGTTCGACCACGCTGGCAAGTATCTCTGGGAGGTGCTCAAGTACATGGGTATTCCCGTCGAGGAAATCGACTACAACTTCCCCAAGGGCAACTACTACCCCACGGAGAATCCGTTTGCATAGAAAACAATTAAAAAAGGGCTTGATACTGCATCAAGCCCTTTTTTTATAGTATAGACAACGCCCTGTTCTCAGCGGCTTCCATTATCTCACGCTCACCAGGCCCCTTGTCATTGATGCCGCAAAGATGGAGAATGCCGTGGATAATGACACGATGTAACTCCTCGTCGTAGGGTTTGCCGAATTTCTCAGCATTGGTCCTGACGGTATCGAGCGAGATGACCAAGTCGCCATTGAGCGTGTCACCTTCGCAATAGTCGAAGGTGATGATGTCGGTGTAATAGTCGTGCCCCAGATACTCGTTGTTGACCTCGAGTATCTTCTCGTCGTCAACAAACATATAGCCCACTTCGCCTACGCGCTTGCCGTAGGTCTCAGCCACGCGGCGTATCCATGCCGTGGTGTCGCGTCGCTTGATATTAGGGAACTTCACTCCCTCTGCCTGATACGTTATCACTGTCTTAAGGATTTTGTTATCTGTTGTTTACGGTTTCTTGGGGATGTAGGGACTGATGTCTACGCCAAAGTGCGCCAGTTCACGGAGTGCCGACGAGGAGACACTTGCCAGTTCCGGCTCCGTATAGAGCAGTATGGTCTCTATGCCACCAAGACGGCGGTTGAAGTCAGCCTGCCACTGTTCGTACTCAAAGTCGCTCACCGTTCGCACACCTTTTACTATATACTGTGCCCCCTCAGCCTTGGCAAAGTCCATGGCCAGGCCGTGATAGGGTTTCACCACTATGCGGCTGTCGTCGGCATAGAGCTGTCTGATGACCTGCATGCGCGCTTCGGCAGGCTGCATGTTGGGCTTGTTAACGTTGTCGCCCACTACGCCGATGACCAGCCGGTCGAACAACGGCAGTGCCCTCCTCACGATAGAGTCGTGACCGATGGTAAAGGGGTTGAAACTCCCGACGAATATCCCTGTTCTCATAACTTCTGATTCTTAAGTCCTCATGCCAGCCTCAGCCGAACAGCGTCGGCTCCATGATGTTACCGCTATATGGGTTGCGCCCGAAGTGCTTGTATGCCAGTTCGGTGACCATGCGCCCCCGTGGCGTGCGCTTGATGAAGCCCTCCATGATGAGAAACGGCTCGTAGACCTCCTCTACGGTGCCTGCATCCTCACCGATGGCCGTGGCGATGGTAGAAATACCCACAGGACCGCCCCGGAACTTGTCGATGATGGTCAGCAGTATCTTGTTGTCTATCTCGTCAAGGCCATACTGGTCTATGTTGAGTGCCGTGAGTGCTATCTTGGTAATCTTGGTGTCTATCTTGCCGTTGCCCTTCACCTGTGCAAAGTCTCTCACCCTCCGCAGCAGGGCATTGGCAATACGTGGCGTGCCACGGCTGCGCCCAGCAATCTCAAGGGCTGCATCCTCGGTGATGGGCACGCCCAGGATGCTCGACGAGCGCTCGATGATGCGCTGCAGCACCTGCGGCTCGTAGTACTCCAAGTGCATATTGATGCCGAAGCGCGCACGCAGCGGTGCCGTCAGCAGTCCGCTGCGGGTGGTGGCCCCCACGAGGGTAAACGGATTGAGGTCTATCTGTATGGAGCGTGCCGAAGGTCCCTTGTCGATCATGATGTCTATACGGTAGTCTTCCATCGCCGAATAGAGATACTCCTCCACGACAGGCGACAGGCGATGAATCTCATCGATGAAGAGCACATCGTTTTTCTCCAGCGAGGTCAGTATGCCCGCCAGGTCGCCAGGCTTGTCGAGCACTGGGCCTGAAGTAATCTTGAAGCCCACGCCAAGCTCGTTGGCGATAATGTTTGAAAGGGTTGTCTTGCCCAGTCCCGGAGGACCATGCAGCAGGGTATGGTCGAGGGGCTCGCCACGATACTTCGCCGCTTCTACAAACACCTCGAGATTCTCCACGATCTTCTGCTGTCCGCTGAAGTCAGAGAAACTCAAAGGGCGCAGGGCGTTCTCGAAGTCCTTCTCGCCTTGTGCGAGCCGCTCTTCGCGTATGTCAAAATCTTCGTCCATCATAATTTTGCTTGCAAAGATAGTTGATTTTTTGCGAAAGTAGAAGCCCACAGACAAAAAATTCACCCCTGACGCGCAAAGATAGGGATTTTATTTGTATTTTTGCACACAAATCCCCTCCTCAGGAGACCAACGAGAAAGAATTCCAGAAAAGATGAGACGATACTTACTGATGCTGACACTCACAGCCTTCAGCCTTGCCGGTTGGGCAGAAGACCAAGACGAACCAAATGCAGCCATTCACAACGAACTGAAGTTGCAGTACGACTCGCTGGTGCGAGAGATGCAGCAGCTGAAGATTAACGAGATAGTGATGCAGAACGCGCTCAACGAGAGCGGGCGTACTGCCCGTGAGGATTCCTTGCGCAAGGCAGAGCAGAAGCAGCGCATCGACTCCCTGCGGCGCATCACCCCCGGTGTGCCACTCATCATCGGCGGCGACACCCTGCTCCATATCTATGCCAGTTTCGGTGGCGAAGATGCCGTCCACCGTGCAGAAGCCATCGCCAGGAAGATAACACAGGTTGGCAAGAGTCTCACACTGACCACCGACTCGGTGTATATCTTCGAGAGTGAGTACTCCGCCGACATCATGTGCGGCGGCATGGTCCTCATGCGCGTGAGCGACCTTGACGGTCTCTGGCAGGGCATGACACGCCAAGAACTGGCCAAGCACAACAAGAAGATACTGGAGAAGGAAATCGCTTCGCTCCAAGAAACCTACGGCCTGAAGGCCAAGCTTCAGGAACTGGCATGGGCCGCCCTGCTCATTGTAGTGCAGATTGTGCTGTTCCTGCTCACGGCACGCTTCATCAACTACTTACGGCAAAAGATTATCACCGCCAGCGGCAAGGGACGGCTGAAACCCCTCTACATAAAAGACTACGAACTGCTGAACCTTACTCAGGTGAAGCATTTCCTGCTGCTCCTCACCCGCATGCTGCTGGTCATGCTGATTATCATCCAGCTGGTCATCTCGCTGCCACTGCTCTTCAGCATCTTCCCCGAGACGGAAAAGTTCACGTGGCGCATGATTGACTACGTGTGGGAACCCCTGCGCGACCTGTTTACGGCCCTCGTCTACTACTTCCCCAACATGGTGAAGATAGTGCTCGCCCTCTATATCGTGCGCTGGATTCTGAAAGGCATCCGCCATACCACCGACGAGATTGGTGCCGGACGACTCGTGATAGACCAGTTCTACGCCGACTGGGCAGCCCCCACCTACCAGATTATCCGTATCTTTGTAGTGGCCTTTACGCTCGTCGTCATCTGGCCTTGGCTGCCAGGCTCGGAGTCGGGCATCTTCAAGGGCGTCAGTATCTTTGTGGCTGCCCTCTTCTCCTTAGGCTCCACCGCCTCTATCGGCAACCTGGTGTCAGGCATCATTATCACCTACATGCGCCCCTTCCTCGTGGGCGACTACGTCAAGATAGGCGACAGCGAAGGTGTGGTCGTCGAGAAGAATGCCTTTGTCACCCGTCTGCGCGACATCAAGGAGAACATCATCACCGTGCCCAACAACTCCATCCTCACGCAGCAGACCGTCAACTACTCTTCCGCCGCCCGACTGAACGGAGGCACTATCGTACACTCAGCGTTCACCTTCACCTACAAGGTGCCGCGCAAGACCATCGAGGCGTATCTCCTCGAAGCTGCCGCCCGCTGCCGACTGCTGCTCAAGGAGCCGGCACCCTTTGTGCTGGTGACTGCCCTGGAAGACTTCTACACCCGCTACGAGATCAACGGCTACACGATGGAGACCGAACGCCTCTTCGAGGTCTATTCCGAACTGCACAAGCATATCATCGACGTGTTCAGCGAGCACGAACTCGACCCGACATCGTCGCACTTTATCAAAATGGAGAAAATCAATAACGACTAAAACTCAATATATGAACAGACACTTTGCTACAGCCATGCTCGCCCTGGCTCTCCAGGCCGCTGCATCGGCACAGACACTGCCCTTGAAGGGCACCGTCGTCAGTCCTGCCGACAAGAACATCCAGTACACAGGACGCATCAGTTTCAACTGTCCCCAGCGCCCCGCATTCAACTATCCCGGCACCCAGATTATCGCCACCTTCGAGGGCACCTCGCTCAGGATGCTGGCCAAGCCCGGAAGCGGCTATTTCATGGCAGCCATAGATGGGGCACGGCCTTTCAAGGTGGCCTTTACGGGAAAGAAAGACTCCATAGCAACTCTCGCCACGGCCCTCGCCGACGGCCGCCACACGGTGCGTCTGATGTACGCCATCGAAGGCTACGAGTTCTATCCCGAGTTCCGAGGATTCGTGCTCGATGAGGGCCGACAACTCGCTGCTCCACCGGCACTGCCCTCACGCAAGATGGAATTTGTGGGCAACAGCATCACCTGCGGCTACGGCAACGAGGGCACCAACCCTGCCGAGGGCTTCACTTATGAGACCGAGAACCACTACTACTCCTACGCCGCCCTGACAGCACGCGCCCTAAAGGCACAGCACTGGGTGGTGGCTCGTAGCGGTATCGGAGCCTACCGCAACTACGGCGGTCCGAAGACCGGGACACCGGAGACCGCCATGCCCTCGCAGTATGAATACACGGCCTACGCCCCGAAGCCGGAGTTGCGCAAGCAGAACGCACTGCAGGCAGAGAAGTGGGACTTCAGCAGATACCAGCCCGACGTGGTATGCATCAATCTGGGCACTAACGACCTGTCGACCAACAACTACGACAGCCGACTGCTGAAGAAAGGCTATCAGACACTATATAATAAGGTGCGCAAGCATAATCCCAAGGCAAAGATTGTGTTTCTCTGCGGCAGTATGCTCAATGGTAAGGAACTTGAGATTGCCCGTCGGCTGCTCGAGGAGGTGACCGAAGAGGCCCAAAAGGCAGGCGACAAGCAGGTCTACCGGTTCTACTTCACACCGCAAGACGGTGCTCTGGGCTACGGCTGCGACTGGCATCCCAGTCTCTGGCAGCACGAAAAGATGGCAGCCGAACTCACAGCCTATCTCCGCTCACTCATGCAGTGGTTTTAATCTCTCTTCTAACCTCTTCAAGAATTCCCATCAGTTCGTCCATCTTCTCTGCACGGAGCATGGCGATGCGGGTCTGGCGAAAGTTGGGAATACCCTTGAAGATAGGTGTCGCTGCCAGATGACGGCGCGTGTGCAGAATACCACGCTTCTCATCGATGCGCTCCACGTTGATGCGCAGCAACTGCTCCAGGATGTCGAGTTTCTCGTCGAACGTCATCGGGCCCTGCGCCCCACCGCCACCCAGACAGTCTCTCACCTCCTTGAATATCCACGGGCGCCCGAAGGTGGCACGCCCTATCATCACTGCATCTGTCCCGTAGGTCTCAAAGGCCGCCTTTGCTTCCTCTGCCGAGGTGATGTCGCCATTGCCGATAATGGGGATATGGATGCGGGGATTGCGCTTCACCTCGCCTATCAGTGTCCAGTCCGCCTCGCCGGTGTACATCTGCGAACGGGTGCGCCCGTGAATAGTCAGTGCCTGTATGCCACAGTCCTGCAACTGCTCCGCCAGTGTGGTAATGATGAGTTGCTCATGGTTCCACCCCAGACGGGTCTTCACCGTTACGGGCAGCTTGACGGCATCGACCACCTTGCGCGTAATCTCCAGCATCTTCGGAATGTTCTGCAACATGCCGGCACCGGCACCCTTGCCCGCCACCTTCTTCACCGGGCAACCGAAATTCAGGTCTATCACGTCAGGCCCTGCCTCTTCCACTATCTTCGCTGCCTCCACCATCGCCTCTACGTCGCGACCGTAGATCTGTATGCCCACAGGCCGCTCCTCGTCGCTGATGGTCAGTTTACTGATGGTCGACTTCACATCGCGTATCAATGCTTCGGCACTGACAAACTCCGTGTAGACCATCGAGGCCCCGAACCGCTTGCACAGCAGGCGGAAACCGATGTCGGTCACGTCTTCCATCGGTGCCAAAAACACTGGCTGAGCGCCAAATTCTATGTTTCCTATCTTCATTGCGGCGACAAAGGTACGAAAAAATTTGGAAGTTACACAGAAAGTTCGTATCTTTGCCGCCAGTAAACCGTTAAACTTATCATAAATGCTATGGAGCAACTATTGCATTATGTGTGGAAACACAAATTGTTCCCTCTTCGGGAACTACAGACAACCGACGGCAAATACGTCGAAGTGATTGACCCAGGCCTGCACAACCGTAATGCCGGCCCCGACTTCTTCAACGCGAAGGTCAACATCGACCGCACCCTCTGGGTGGGCAACGTGGAGATTCACGACAAGTCGAGCGACTGGTACCGCCACGGGCACGACAAGGACAGCCGTTACGACAATGTCGTACTTCACGTGGCAGGCACCATAGACAGTGATGTCAAGACCTCGCGCGGCGACTACATCCCCCAACTGCAGCTCGACGTACCCGAGAAAATCAGGACCCACTACGACGAACTGCTCCGCACCGACAGCTATCCCCCCTGCTACAAGGTCATCCCGAGCCTGACGCGACTCATCGTACACGCCTGGATGGCCGCCCTGCAGACAGAGCGCCTGGAACAGAAGACGGAGGCCATACGGCGCAGGGCACAGCAGGCCGACGGGTCGTGGGAGGACGCCTACTTCGTGACACTGGCACGCAACTACGGCTTCGGCATCAACGGCGACGTCTTCGAACAGTGGGCGCGCAACATCCCCCTCAACGCCTTGGGCCACCACCGCGACGACCTCTTCCAGATAGAAGCCCTATTCATGGGACAGGCCGGACTCCTGGAACTGGACACCATACCCGGCTACTATCAGGCCACGGCCCTCAACGAGGGCTACTTTGCCAAACTGCGCAACGAGTACCTCTATCTGGCCCATAAGTTCTCCCTCACTCCGATAGACCATCGCCTCTGGCGCTTCCTCCGTCTGCGCCCCCAGAATTTCCCCCACATCCGCATCTCACAGTTGGCCAACCTCTACTACCAACAGAAGACCAGCCTCAGCCAACTGACAGACTGCGACACCGTGGAACAGCTGAAGACGCTCTACCGGTCGCACGTCACACCCTACTGGGAGACCCACTACACCTTCGGCTCTACCAGTTCGAAGACCGAGAAACACCTTACCTACGGCTCGCTCAACCTGCTGATGATCAACACCGCCATCCCCATGCTTTTCGCCGTGGGCCGACACCGGGGCAAGGAGGTGCTCTGCGACCGCGCCTTCGACTTCCTCGAACAGCTCAAGGCCGAGAACAACTACATCATCCGCATGTGGCAACAGGTGGGACTGCCCGTGCAGTCGGCGGGCGACTCCCAGGCGCTCATCCAGCTGAAGAAAGCATACTGCGACAAGAAAGACTGCCTGCGCTGCCGATTCGGATTTGAATACCTGCGGAGAAATGACGAATGACAAAAGCATATAAATATAAGGTATATGGACAATGAAGAACTGATCTATGCGATGGCACTGACGCGCATCAGCAATTTCAACTACGCCACGGCACTGCAGCTGTATCGCACAGTGGGCAGTGCACGGATGCTCTATGAACACCGCAATGAGATTGGCGACATCATCAAGGATGCGTCGCCGCGCCTGATGGAGGCACTGAAAGACTGGAGCGAACCCATGAAACGGGCAGACTATGAACTGCAATATATGAGGGAACACCAAATCAGAGGACTGACACTCGGCGGCGACGACTACCCCCAACGGCTCGCAGAAACGCCCGATGCACCGCTGGTGCTCTATTATCGCGGCAATGCCGACCTGAACGCGGCAAAGGTGGTCTGCATCGTAGGCACACGGCAATGTACGCAATACGGTCAGGACCTGATACGCCGGTTCATGAGCGACCTGAGGCAGCTGTGCCCGGAGGTGCTCGTCGTGAGCGGCCTGGCCTACGGCGTGGACATCTGTGCCCATCGTCAGGCCCTGGCGGAAGGCTGGCCCACGGTAGGCGTACTGGCCCACGGCCTCGACCAGATCTACCCCTACCGCCATCGCGATACGGCAGTCAGGATGGTAGGCCACGGCGGACTGCTTACGGAATTCATGACGCAGACCAATGCCGACAAGCCCAACTTTGTGCGTCGCAACCGCATCGTGGCAGGCATCTCCGATGCCTGTATCGTGGTGGAGAGTGCTGCCAAAGGCGGCAGCCTTATCACGGCAGAGATAGCCCAGAACTACAGCCGCGCAGTATTCGCCTTCCCCGGCTCCGTAGGTATGCCCTACAGCGAAGGCTGCAACAATCTGATTCGCGACAATGTGGCCGGCCTCATCTCCAATGCCCTCGACTTCGTAAAGGCGATGGGCTGGCAGGAGGAGGCCATGCGGAAGCAGCTTTATGCCGAGGGAATAGAGCGGAATCTCTTTCCCGACCTCTCGCCCGAAGAGGCGGCGATTGTCGGTCAGCTGCGGCAGGCCAACGACCTCCAGCTGAGCATGCTCAGCGTGAAGACGGCCATCCCCATCGGACAGCTCACCGCCCTGCTGTTCCAGTTGGAGATGAAAGGTGTGGTCAAGCCCCTCGCGGGCGGCGTGTACCACTTGCTGATGTAACCGTGAACAAGGAATACGCTTCGCGCATGCCCGTAATGCTGAATTGGATTCCTATTTGA
>Ga0310694_10002106_pt1 | contig 21011 bp, 18 predicted proteins | sample 174DNAGHGhighgp2_FD_203884 | JGI IMG/M metagenome (GOLD analysis project Ga0310694, IMG submission 203884) | Sheep rumen microbial communities from Palmerston North, Manawatu-Wanganui, New Zealand - 1742 DNA GHGhigh gp2 (v2) (version 2) | ecosystem: Host-associated > Mammals > Digestive system... | reverse complement strand
ACGGTCTTCCGCCCGAGAGACTCCCCGTTCAGAAACAGCTCGGCAGCAGCACAGTTTGTCATGACGGGGATATCAATCAGCTGCCCCGGATTCCAGTCCCAGGTAACTCCGATATGCAGAACGGGAGCTGTTCCCCAGATGCTTTGGAACAGGTAATAAGGATCCTTGGGGAAGCAGGCGGTATCTGCCTGACCGAAATAGCAGGAACGGGTATGGTAGGGAGTGGGTTCTCCGATATAGTCGATGCCGCTCCAGATAAACTGCCCCATACTGTACGGGCAGTTAAGATCGTCAACGATCATATGCCGCAGGTCGGATGCCCCCCAGCTTGTGTTGCTGTTTCCAAGCGCGGAGCATTGCAGGTCGGCTTCGCTCATGATTGGCTTCTCGATTGGAAAGTGGTAAACGCCGCGGCTGGACAGGATACTGCCGGTCTCGCTTCCGTATATGACCCAGTCCGGATGCTGCCGGTGGTGAGTTGCATACAGGTTTTCACCGTAATTGTATCCGGCAGTTTTTAAAATATCGGCACAGCGCTGCCCGCCTTCCCACGGCATATAGTTGCAGCCGAAGGTAACGGCAGCATGGCGGGCGGGATCATGAAACTCAACCTGCTCCTTGAGCATCTGTGTCACTTCAGCGCCGCGGATATCAGCATAAACATCGTAGATTTCATTTCCGATGGACCACATGATCACACTGGGATGGCAGCGGTCCCTGCGGATCCAGGAAGCCACATCACGCTCCTCCCAGGTCGGGAAAAAACGGGCGTAATCAAATTCTGTCTTTGAACGCTCCCACATATCAAAGGCTTCATCAACCACAAGAATGCCAAGCTCATCGCAGAGATCCAGCATTTTTTCAGCAGGCGGATTGTGGCTGGTTCGAAGTGCATTGACGCCCATTTCCTGCATCAGTTTCAGCTGGCGCCGGGCGGCCTTTTCATGGAATGCAGCGCCCAGGGCGCCTAGGTCATGGTGAAGGCAGACGCCTTTCAGTTTGATGGATTCATTGTTGATGTAAAGCCCGGAATCCGGATCCATGCGGATCGAACGAATTCCGATTTTACGGGCTCCGGTCTGTTCTCCGTACTGCCAGCGCAGCGTATAAAGATATGGAGAGGATACAGACCAGAGGTGTGCATCCGGAAGATGGAGGACTGCGGAAACGGACGAACCGGATGAGCGGCCGCATACGGTTGCGGCTGTATTCATTTCGCGATCCAGGAGATCAAACTGGAATGGAATACCGTTGCCGCCTGCGGTTTCAGCGGTTACCGCAATACTCCATGTTTCGCCGTCTTTGCTTTCGACGACATAGAAGCTGTCCGGAACGATATGGGATTCTGGAAGGAACAGCAGGGTGACATCACGGAAAATACCGCTTCCGGAATACCATCTGGAATTCGGGGACTGATGGCGGATGTGTACCATCACCTCATTATTCCCGGGATGGAGGCGGTTGCTGAGGTCTACGGTAAAGGCAGTATATCCGTAGGCATGTGAATCAATCACCTCATCGTTGAGAAGGATATCGCAGTCCATGTAAACACCATCGAAATGAATCAGGCATACCGGAGGCAGATCGGTGTCTATCCGGATATTCCGGCGGTACCAGGCATCAGCTGATTCATACAGGTCGTCTGCCTGCCAGATCAGCCAGTCATGCGGAAGGTCAACCGGGACCCATCCCGGACTCTTTTTTGCATCTGTAAGACGGCTTCCGTTCGGAAGCTTGAGGAATTCCCATCTGTCGTTGATCAGCTGGATCATGGTAGCAGGCCTCCCGGATGGATCAGATTTCATTTTTCAGGCTTCGGCTCATCAGGTCACGGACAATTTCAGCTGGATTTGCGTGATCTTCCACAATTCTTCGCACGCCCTCAATCAGCGGCATTTCCATATGGTATTGCCTGCAGAGGGATACGGCGGCGGGAAGTGCATTCAGCCCTTCCACAACCATTCCGATCCTGCGGACAGCCTCCTGTACCGGAATTCCCTGCCCCAGCAGGATGCCGCAGCGGTTGTTGCGGGAATGGTCGCTGGTGGCGGTTACAATCAGGTCGCCGATACCGGCCAGGCCGAAAAAAGTGCGTTCCTGGCATCCCATTGCCAGGCCGAGCCGGCGGATCTCTTCCATGCCGCGTGTAATCATGGCAGCGCGTGTGTTGTCGCCGTAACCAAGGCCTTTTGCAATACCGACTGCGAGTGCTTCGACATTTTTCAGCGCACCGCAGATCTGCACCCCGCGGAGATCCGGATTGGTATATGGACGGATGCAGGTGCCTTCAAAAAGCCTCTGGACGCATCTTGCGCTTTCGTCCGGACCGGCAGCGACAATCAATGTCGGAAGGTCCGTGGCAACCTCCTCGGCGTGTGTCGGCCCGCTGATGGCGGTAATCCGGGCATTCGGTAAACCGCCGTTATCCAGTTCATCCCGAATCACATCAGTCAGGATCATGGTGGTGTCTTTTTCAATTCCTTTTGCTGCATTGATCCAGACAGGATCTCCCTGTATATAAGGAAGGAATGAATGGATGGTTTCACGGACGTAAACGGACGGGACGGCTACGATGATATAATCAGCCCCGTTCAGGACGGTGCAGCAGTCAGATGATATGATTACACTTTCCGGAATCACCATGTCCGGAAGATTCGGGGATCTTCGTGTCAGGGAGAGGGACTGTGCCTCTTCTTCAAATTTGCTCCAGGCAGTGACGTGATGCCCGTTCATGCAGAGAATACGGGCCAGCGCAAGTCCCCAGGTGCCGGTGCCGAGAATGGTAATGTTCATTGAATGTTCCCTTTCTGCTCTGCAGTATATTCCAGATGCAGCTCATTGGTGGATGCGTAGGCGCCCTGCAGGTCCAGCTGGTATTTCAGGTGGATGGAGCCGCTGTCCGGACCGATCCGGCAATCCACATCACGGGCATAAACGCCCATATTCATTTCACCGTAGGGGGTCTGGTAAACGCCTTCAAAGCGCTGCCTGGGAATAAAGACCATTGTGTTCGAAATATCGCCGTGACGGGTCATGGTCACACGGCCGTTTTTCATCAGCAGGGAAACATGCGCATTCATATTTTCGCCGGTATCCTCATCCTGGAGTAATTCTGTATATTCGATCACAGCCTCACCGTCCCCGGGGAAAGACAGGTTGCCTCGGGTCATAAACTGGATCGGATAATCCGGCGCCTGATCATATCTTGCGATGGCAAGAAGGTTGATCAGGACCGGCTTTGTCTGCTGAGCCAATACTGTCCGCCTCCTTTCTGATCTGATCAGTTATCAGTTTACACTGCTTCCATCCGCTTTGCAACATAAAACAATTCTTGTCATTTATACGTACAGGCGGTATGATAACGAAGGTATTCCAGCCTTACAGGAGGGATTTCCGATGCGCCTGGAAGCGTTTGCAAAGATCAACTGGTCCCTGGATATTGTCGGAGTCAGGGAAGATGGATATCATCTGATGGATATGATTATGCAGCCGGTTTCCCTCGCGGATGATATTGTGCTGACGCCTTCGGATGATTTTGAGATTACAACGGACGGATATCCGCGCTCCAGGGCAGACAGGACCAATCTGGCCATGCGCGCGGCGCTGGCGCTGAAGGAAACGACTGGGTTTTCCGGCGGAGCGCATATTCATGTTCATAAACGGATACCGATGGGCGCGGGCCTCGGCGGAGGAAGCGCGGATGCGGCTGCGGTTTTGTTCGGGCTGAACAGGATATGGGATCTGGGCCTGACCGGTGAGGAACTGGAAAAAATAGGGCTGAGACTTGGCGCGGATGTGCCGTTTTTGATCCGTGGCGGATTGGCGCGTGTTCGGGGAATCGGCGAGCTGATTGAACCGCGCGCATGCAGAAACAACTACTGGATGCTGGTTTTCCAGCCGTGCCGGGGACTGAGTACCCGGGATATATTTGAAGCATGGAATCCGGATGCTGTCCGGCATCCGGATACGGAATCTGCCCTCAAGGCACTGGAAAGCGGAAACCTGATGCAGTTGTCTGAAAACATCGGGAATGTACTTGAACCGGTTTCTGCATCCCGCTGCCCGGAAATCGGCGAAGCAGTCCGTTCCCTGCTGGCTGCCGGAGCCCGCATTGCCTCAATGACCGGAAGCGGGAGCGCCGTATTTGGCGTGTTTCAATCCGGAACAGATGCGGAAAAGGCGGCGGCAGTGCTTTTAAAAAGATGGAAACATATCCATATCTGTCATTCACAGACAGACAGTGTGCGTATTTCCGAGGAGTAAAAAAGCATGAAGAAAACGCTTGGATGTATCCGGAAAGCAGACAGGGATTTCGGCTTGATTGATCCCGGAGACAAAATTGCGGTCGGTGTTTCAGGTGGAAAGGATTCGCTCCTGTTGCTGCACGCCTTGTCACTGTACAGGAAATTTACCCATAAGGATTTTTCTCTCGTTGCGGTTACGGTGGATATGGGACTGGAACCGTTTGATCTGGGAGGGATCCGCGAATTATGCAGCCGGCTGGAAATTCCGTATGAAATTCGTAAGACGGATATTGGACGGATTATATTTGATTATAGGAAGGAAAAGAACCCCTGTTCACTGTGTTCAAAAATGCGCCGTGCGGTTCTTTCCAATACTTGCGTGGAACTTGGGTGCAGTAAACTTGCACTCGGCCATCACCGGGAGGATGTGATCGATACGCTGTTTATGTCACTTTTCCAGGAAGGCAGGTTCCATACCTTTCATCCGAAGACAAGGCTGAGCAGAACGGGAATCACGGTCATTCGCCCGCTGGTATATCTTCCGGAAAAACATGTAAAGCATATGGATCAGATTCTGTCTCTTCCGGTTGTAAAGTCCCCGTGTCCGGCAGACGGGAAAACTGCACGTGCGGAAATGGACCGGCTCCTTCTGGAACTGAAGAAAAGAATACCGGATGCGCCTGAAAGGATTCTGCATGCATTGCAGCATGAACCTTATGATCTCTGGCAGAAAAACGATCCGTAAATGATAAAATAAAAAACCGGCAGGCACCTTCTCCCTTTTCATAACAGATATTTTGTGATATAATAACTTGATTATGATAACGAGGTGTTAATTCAGAGTGAGCAGGAAGAGCAAGAATTACAACGGGAAAAGCGGCGGTGCCGGATTCCTGATTACATTGGGCGCAATCTGGCTGCTCTCCAACGGCGGACCTTCCGGAATCGTGCTGGGTATTCTGATCGGCGCTGGAGTCGGACTGATTTCCAGCATCATGGGCAGCAAACTGGACACAACAACCCACAATAAGCGGGATATTGAACGGCAGAAACGCGAGGAAGAAGAAAAGAAAAAGGCCGAGGAAGTCCGGAAACAGGAGATTGCCCGCCAGATTCCCCTGACTGGCGATGAAACTGCGGATCAGGTGATTACAAAAGGCATGGAAATGCTGAAAACAATTCGCGCGGAAAATGCACTGATTCCGGATGAAACGCTTTCCGCCCAGATGAATACGCTGACTGAAAAGTGCCAGAAAATATTCATGACGGTATATGAATCACCTGCCAAAGCGCCCCAGGTACGCAAGTTTATGAATTACTACCTTCCGACGACTCTGAAGATGCTTGCCAATTACCGGACGATGCAGGAACGGGGCGTTTCTTTCTCGGAAATGTCCCAGGCCCGCGATACGGCTGTCCGCGGCATGAATATGGTCCTGACAGCCTGCCAGAAGCAGATTGACAATCTGCACAGGGAAAATATGCTGGACATCTCCACAGACATTGACGTCATGGAACAGATGCTCAAGCGGGATGGCTATACGGAAAATGAAATTACCGGCGAAAAAGGGATTACAATGAATGCAAGGACTGCAGCTGAAGCCCAGATGCGGGCTTCTTCGGCACCGGTGATGGATTTCCCGACGGAAGACGGAAAGTACAATTCTTCCTCTTCGGCACGGTATGAAACGAACAATTGATTAAGGAGGAAACCAACATGTCAGAAGGACCGATTCTCCAACTCGCCCCCGTACCTTCCGCACCGGAACCGGATGCTGCTTCTGAGACAGCGGAAAGCATTCAGCAGACAACTGCGGCACAGGAGCCTGAAGCGCTTCCGCGCCTGGACGAAAGCCAGCTGACTGAAGCCGAAAAAAAGGCAATCAATGATTTTATCCAGAAGGTGGATGTAACCAATCCGGATCATGTGCTGCTCTTTGGCGCGGATGCCCAGAAACGGATTGCTGATTTCTCACAGACGGCGTTGGACGCGGTCAAAACCCAGGATACCGGAGAAGTCGGCAATATGCTGGTGAACCTGGTGTCTGAACTGAAAGGTTTTGAGCGGGATACCGAGGAAAAGAAAGGGCTGGCACGTCTTTTCGCAAAGGGAGAGGACAAGATTGAACGGATGAAAGCCCGTTACAGTAAAGTGTCTTCCAACGTGGAGAATATTGCCGGTTCCCTTGAAGCGTATCAGACACAGCTGCTGAAGGATGTGGCGATGTTTGACCGGCTGTACGACCAGAACAGCGATTATTTCCATCAGCTGACTCTGTACATTATTGCCGGTGACAAGAAACTGGAACAGGTCCGGAATACAGAACTGAAGGAACTGCGTGAAAAAGCCGAACAGAGCCAGGATGCCATGGATGCCCAGAAGGCCAACGACCTGGCGGCTCAGTGCGACCGCTTTGAGAAGAAACTGTATGATCTCAAGCTGACACGACAGGTTTCCATCCAGATGGCGCCGCAGATCCGGCTGCTTCAGAATAATGACAGCCTCCTGGTTGAACGGATCCAGTCCACCCTGTCCAATACCCTTCCGCTGTGGAAGAGCCAGATGGTACTTGCACTGGGTATGCATCATTCCCAGCAGGCGCTGCAGGCGCAGACAGCGGTGACCAATATGACCAATGAACTGCTCCGGAAGAATGCGGAAGCCCTGAAACTCGGTACCGTTGCGACGGCGCGGGAAGCGGAACGCGGAATTATCGACATCGAAACACTTATCAAAACAAATCAGGATCTGATTGATACGATCAACGATGTGATGGATATCCAGTCCCAGGGCCGGGCGAAGCGGATTGAAGCGGAGAAAACGCTCTACAGCATGGAAGCTGAACTGAAAAAGAAGCTGCTTTCCGTTAAACTGTAATGTACTTTTAACGACCCGGCACATTGGTATGCCGGGTCGTTTTATAACAGGAAGCAGGTGATTTCGTGAAAATAATCGGGCTTACGGGCAGCATCGCCTGCGGCAAATCCATGATCAGCCGCTACCTGACGGAACGGGGTTACCCGGTTATCGACGGGGATCAGCTATCCAGAGAACTGACGGAACCGGGAAGTCCGGTACTCGCGGAAATTCGGGGAACCTTCGGGACACGGTACATCAATGACAATGGGAACCTGAACCGCAGGGCGCTCGGACAGCTTATTTTTCGCGATGGAAATGCAAGAAATGCGTTGGATGCAATCATGGCTCCCCACCTGATGAAACTGACTGAACAGAGGCTTTCATACTATAAATCATTGGGAACCGAAATATGCTTTCTGGACATGCCGCTCCTGTTTGAAAAAGGTTATGACCGGCTGTGCAGTTCGGTATGGTGTGTATGGTTGCCGCTTCGGATCCAGCTGGAAAGGCTGGTCGCCCGGGACGGATTTACGGAAGAAGAAGCAATGGCACGGATTCGGTCGGTCATGTCTTCAGATGAAAAAGCATCACGGGCGGACCGGGTGATCGACAATTCGGGAACAGTCCGGCAAACGCTGGCAGTGGTTGATCAGCTCCTGAATGCAGAGAATGGATTCCCTGCCCCACAGCATCAGCCTGCCGCTCTGCCGGTACAGTCAGCTGCTCCGTCGGTGCAGATCAGGAACGTCCCCGCTTCCGAAGTGATGAAAAGACCTGAGGCGGCAAAGAGAAAACCATCCGTACGAAAAGCAGCCTGGAGGATGCCGGTATGGATCCGGAATGTGCTGGTTGCCCTGGGCGGCCTCCTGCTGATCAGCATAACGGTATTCAGCCTGATGTCCGGTTATCTGAAACAGCAGGAGGAGAAACACCGGAAAGAACAGCAGGCAATCGATGCGGCATATCCCATTGTAAGGGAATACAAGCCGATCATCGAAAAATATGCGGAGCAGTACAATCTGAATCCTGCGTTTGTAACTTCGGTGGTACTGAATGAAAGCTCTTTCGACAGGAAGGCAACGTCGCATGTTGGCGCCAGCGGCCTGATGCAGCTGATGCCGGATACCGCTGAGTGGATTGCCGGGAAACTGAAAATCCCTGGATATGCGTTTGAAATGATGACGGATCCGGATATGAATATACACTTTGGGTGCTGGTACCTGAATTATCTTTCCAGGTTGTTTCGGGGAGATCCGGTGTGCGTGGTCAGCGCATACCATGCCGGACAGGGACAGGTTCAGACCTGGCTTTCCAACAGGTCAGTAAGTCCGGACGGTATTACACTTCCACTGCAGAATCTTCCGGACGGTCCGACCAAAAAATATGCCGAAAAGGTGACGAGAGATTATGGGATTTACCAGAAGAAGCACTATTCTCCGGCGGCTGATCATTCTGACAGCAGTCCTGGTACTGTTTGAAGGAATCGGGACAGCAAAGGCGACCCAGGTCGGAAGGTCGATTTCATTCGGAATCCAGAGTGTCAAGACAAAGACAATTCGACCGTTTGAACCGGTGGAACGGGATATGCTTTCCATATATGACCTGGTATATGAGAGTCTGGTTCAGATTGATGAAAACTATATGCCGTCGCCATACCTGGCTGAGCGGTGGGAGGAATCATCCGGCGGAAAGTACTGGACTTTCCATCTGCGCAGGGACGTCTCATTTACGGACGGCACACCGCTGACCGCAGCGGATGTGGTGGCTTCAGCCCAGTATATCCTGGATAAAGCGAACGATGAAAACACTACGGACCATGGGTTTTACAGCAACCTGAAATACTTTGTCTCCGGCATCTCTGCCAAGGATGACTATACGGTTACTGTGAAAACCTCAAGGCCGTATTTCGGGCTCCTGTATGCAATGACTTTTCCTGTGGTTCCCGCGGCATATGTCGGGGATGATAATCCGCCCGGTTCGGGACCGTACAGGATTCAGGAATTCCATCCGGGAGAAAGCATGTGGATTGCTGTGAATGAGGGCTGGTGGAAAACACGTCCTCAGGTTCAGGAGATCAATTTCCTGCTGCATGAAACAGCCAGGAAGGTGATCGAAAGCTATGAATTCGGACAGGTGAATGCGATTTTTACGCGTTCGATTGCGGGTGCGCAGTACAAAACCGGTACATCAGCTGTATCCATGAATTACAGGACCAACCAGCTGGAATGCCTTCTGATGAACAATTCTTCCTATGAGCTTACCGTCAATGCGCGTAAGGCAATCCGAAGTGTGATTGACAAAAGCAGGCTGATTGCCACCGCTTATTCCGGTATGGCGCGTGAAACTGAATTTCCGTTCTTTCCGGGTACATGGATGTATAACTCCGGATATGACAATACCTGGAAGAAAGATATCGAAAGGGCAAAACAACTGCTGGCGGAAGACGGTTGGGAGGATACCGATGAAAACGGAATCCTGGATAAGCTCGGAAACAAGGGCAAGCAGGTAAATCTGAGTCTGCGGCTGTATTATTATGAAGAGCCGGATAACGATGTCCGGGCGGTGGCGGTAAACCTGATATCCGATTCGCTTGCGGAAATCGGTATCGAGTGCAGGATTGATGCCATGACCCTCCCGAATCTCGAGGCAAAACTGAAAGCGGGCTCTTATGATCTGGCCCTGGTTTCCTATGCAATGGATGCCTGCCCTGATCCCGGGTTCATTCTGATGAAGGGAAATACCGGAAACTATGTCCGCTACAAGAGCGAGAGAATGGACAATCTCTGCAAGTCTCTCCGAACCCAGGTGACACAGGAAGGATTCCGCCAGAAACTGATGGAAATCCAGACGCTGTTCTATGAAGACTGTCCTTTTCTCTTCCTTTACTGGAGGACCGGGACAGTGGTTTCCAGATATATGTATACTACAAACCGGGATGTGCGCGAGTATCAGCTGTTGCGCGGAATTCAGAGCTTTTTTACGAAATAAGGCAACACCAGAACAGAACGGAGTTGATTCCATGAACTGGATTGAATTGATTGTGCATACGACTACTGAAGGGGCGGAAAGCGTATCTTTTGAACTGATTGAACTCGGATCTGCCGGTACGATGATCGAGGATCGGGCGGACATTCCGGATCCCGGAAAGCCGCATGGCATATGGGAAATAATTGACCCGAAGCTGATCGAGTCAATGCCTGAAGACGTGCAGGTACATGGCTGGTTTGAGGACGATGGCAATGGAAAAAATGCGATTGCCGGCCTTCACCACCGTCTGGAGCAGCTGCATTCGGACCATCCGGAATTCGGGACCCTGCAGATTGACTACAGAACGGTATCGGATGACACATGGAAGGACACATGGAAGAAATATTACAAGCCGTTCTATGTGACAGATCATATGGTGATCAAACCCACATGGGAGGATTTTACCCCGCAGCCGGATGACCAGGTAATTGAAATCGATCCTGGAATGGCATTCGGAAGCGGGACTCATGAAACCACCGCCATGTGCATCCAGCTGCTGAAAGATGAGATCAGAGGCGGCGAGAATGTAATTGATGTCGGAACAGGAAGCGGAATTCTGGCCATAGCTGCCGGACTGCTCGGGGCCGGATCTGTGCTGGCAGTGGATATCGACCGGGATGCTGTGCGCGTTGCCCGTAAGAATGTGGATCATAACGGCCTGGACCGTGTGGTTTCCGTTCAGGAGGGGGATCTCCTGAAGCATGTGAAGGAACAGTGCGATATCTGTGTTGCGAATATCATTTCTGATGTAATTATCGCAAACTGCGCTTCCCTGATGCAGCATATTGTTCCAGGGGGACTGTTCATATGCTCGGGAATCGTCGTGGACAGGACGGATGAAGTTCGTTCTGCACTGGAAACTGCCGGATATCAGGTGCTGGAAGAACGCCACCGCGGAGAATGGACGGCATTCCTGTCCCGGAGGAACTGATATGCACCGCTTTTATGCTGATCCGGCTGTTTCAGGAAGCGATATAGTCTCCCTGGACCGGGATGATGCTTACCATGCTGCAAAAGTATTGCGGCTTCACAGCGGCGACTCCGTGGAAATTGTTATATCAGGTGTCCGTCATGCAGGAGAGGTGCGCGATGTCTCCGATTCAAAGGTGACAATTTCGGTACAGGGTGAGCTTCCGTCCACAGAAACGCGTATCCGTTTTGTCCTGTTCCAGGGCATTCCCAAAGGGGACAAGATGGAATTCATTGTTCAGAAAGCAACGGAGCTGGGCGTTTCGGATATTGTTCCGGTCATGATGGCACGGAGCGTGGTGAAAATTGATCCGAAGGATCGGATCCGGAAACAGGAACGCTGGCAGAAAATTGCCCGGGAAGCCGGAAAACAGTCCGGCAGGTGTGTAATCCCGGAAATACATGCGCCGGTTTCGGTTCGCGAAACGGCGGATATGATCCGGAAGCTGGATGCGGTTGCGGTTCCATGGGAATCCCACAGGGATTTCGGACCTCTTGCGTTTGCAAAAGCGCATCCTGATATCTGTTCACTTGGAATTGTGATCGGACCGGAAGGCGGGATTGAACACGGGGAAATATCGTTTCTGACATCCGTGTCATGCGATATCATCACACTCGGCCCCCGGATCATGAGGACGGAAACTGCCGGTCTGGTGGCGGTCAGTGCATTTTCAGCGTTATACGGAGAGATGGAATAATTATGCCGACAATTGCTTATCATACCCTTGGGTGCAAAGTAAACCAGTATGATACCCAGGCGATGGAGGAAATCCTGGAAAAAGCGGGATTTCAGACGGTTCCCTTCTCTTCCGGGGCGGATGTTTATCTGATCAATACGTGTACAGTTACCGGGACAGGAGATAAAAAGTCCCTGCAGATGGTGCGAAGGATCCGACGGCTACATCCGGACAGCAAAATCATCCTGTGCGGATGCATGGCCCAGCTGTACGGGGAAGAACTGCTCAGCAAAACCGGGGCGGACCTGATTATCGGAACACAGCACCGGATGGCAGTTGCGGAATTGCTGCAGATTGTGATGGATTCGGGAATGCCGGTCTGCGCAGTGGAGCCGATGCCGGAACATCTCTGCTTTGAAGGTCTGACGGTTTCCCGCCAGAATGAGCGGACGCGGGCTGTGGTGAAAATTCAGGAAGGATGTGATAACCGGTGCACATACTGCATCATCCCGCGCGTACGGGGACCGATCCGTTCCCGTCCGCTGGAGGATATCCGGAATGAGATCCGGCGGCTGGCAGATTCAGGATTCTGTGAGATTGTGCTTACCGGCATACACCTGACCTCATACGGACGGGATCTGGATCGTTCGGTTAACCTGAATGACGTGGTGGATGCGGTCCAGCAGACAGACGGAATCATTCGTGTCCGGCTGGGATCACTTGAACCGGTTGTGGTAACGCCCGATTTTGCGGAACGTCTTGGCAGGAACAGCAAAATCTGCCCCCAGTTTCATCTTGCGCTTCAGTCCGGAAGCGATTCGGTTCTTCGCAGGATGAAACGCAGATACAATACAGCACAGTATCTGAAAGCGGTTGAGAACATCCGCTCGGTGTTTCCGCATGCGGCGATTACCACAGATATTCTGACGGGATTTCCGGGGGAAACCGTGGAAGAATTCCGGGAAACAGCCGAACTGATCGAAAAGGTTGGGTTTTCCCGGATTCATGTATTCCCCTACTCTTCCCGTCCATTTACTCCGGCGGCAGAAATGCCCGGTCAGTTGTCGGAAGCGGAAAAGCAGCGAAGATGCCGGGAACTCATTGCGATCGGTGAAAAAACCGCGCTGGCTTACAGCAGGTCCTGGGTGGGCCGGACAACGGAACTGATTCCCGAAGAAAAAGTGGAAGGCGCGTGGGAGGGATATACTCCCGAATACCTGCGGGTACGCCTGAGTCCGGAGGATGAATGCACCGGAGGGTGTCCGGTCAGGATCCGGATCATTGAAGCTGGACAACCTGTAATGACAGGCAAGATAATTGAAAAGGAAGGATGACTGGAAAATGGATAACTGTCTGTTCTGCAAAATTGTCAAAGGAGACATTCCGTCCACAAAGGTGTATGAGGACGAACAGGTTTTTGCTTTCAGGGATATCAATCCCCAGGCACCTGTACATGTGCTGGTGGTACCCAAAAAACACATTTCATCCCTGAATGACCTGGATTGTGCCGATGACCATGAAATCGCAGCGTGTCTCCGGGCGGTAAAGCGGATTGCGGATCAGGAGAACCTGACGGAGGGATATCGGGTCGTATCAAACTGCGGACCGCATGCCTGCCAGTCGGTTCTTCATCTGCACTTCCATATCCTCGGCGGACGTCAGCTGAAGGAAGATATGACCTGATGCTCCGGCACTGCTGCGGATTGTAAGATGGCTGTATGATTTGAAATTTGCAAAAGCCGTTGACGCATCCTGTATTTGGCTGTATAATAATCCCATGGTTTTGCCGTCCGTCCGTCTGGCCGGCTGCTGGCAAGGCCGTTGTATGAGCGAGGGGAGGGATAACAGTGTCCGAGGTACGTATCCGCGAAAATGAGTCCCTGGAAAGTGCGCTCAAACGGTTTAAGCGGCAGTGCGCCCGTAGTGGCGTTCTCCAGGAAGTTCGTAAACGTGAGCATTACGAGAAGCCCAGCGTCAAACGCAAGAAAAAGGCTGAAGCCGCCCGTAAGCGCAAATGGTAATTTCGCTGAATTCCCTTCCCTTTCCGGGAAGGGTTTTTTATTTACCTGAATCAGGCGGAAATGCTTGAAAAATAAAAGAATTTTGATATAATTTATATAATCACGATCTATGAAATGAGGACGTCATGGTCTATTCTTTCGCATTGATCAGGCATGCGAACATACGGTACAGGGAGTATGTCATTCGCCTTGGCATGTATGAACTGCTGTCCATGCTGCGCTCACTTTCCATTGATTGTGAGGTTCGGACGGAGGAAATGGGCGGTTCTGTTTTCCTGACGTTCGAATGCCGCCCGCTTGGGGAAAAAGAAATATCATATTTGTCGGGTCACAGTACAATCTGCTTTATGGCTGAAAAAAAGGATCTTCTGCTGAAACCGCTCCAGTTCCGGTCTGCCTGCTATCTGAAGGAGGACCTGCCGGAAATCCTGAAATACAAGGGGAAGACATCAGCTTCATTTACACGGATGATGATCAATATCTGCAGGTCTCTGCTCCCGGAAGAACAGTCCGGAAAAGCGCTGACCCTGCTGGATCCGATGTGCGGCAAAGGAACTTCCTGCTTCTGTGCGCTGGTTGCCGGTATGAATGCGGTTGGTCTGGATATTGATGCAAAGGATATTCGTGAGGCTTCTGAGTATTTCAGCCGATACCTGAAGATAAATCAGATGAAGCATACAGTGAAAACACGGTCGGAAACAGCCGGTAAAACAGCGGTTCCGGTTACGGAATTCGTTTTTGCTGATACGAAGGAGCATTATCAGTCCGGAGATACACGCTCACTGATGCTGGCAACCGGCGATACCTGCGTGGCTTCCGGCCTTGCAAGGAAAAAGCCGGCTCATCTGCTGGTGGCGGATCTTCCATACGGCATTCAGCACGCCCCGCAGTCCGGCAGGAAACCGGAACCCTTCACCCGCATTCTGGAGCGTTCCCTTCCGGAATGGAGAAAAGCGCTGGTGCCCGGCGGAACAGCTGCTCTAAGCTTCAATACGTTAACCCTTCCCGCGGATACCGTGGTTTCCCTGTTGGAGAAGAGCGGGTTTGCCCCGCTCAGGGATGAATGGTATTCCGGTTTCCGCCATGAGGTGGAACAGGCAGTCGTGCGGGATGTTGTTTTTGCCCGAAAGATCCCTTAAGGAGGAATTGGATGTTTACGGAGAATGAACTCAGGGAAATGACTGTCCTGCAGCTGCGGAAAACAGCAAAAGAGAACAGCATTGTGATCGGAGCCGGAGTGGACAAAGCCGGGATTATCCGGAAAATTCTGGAAAGCCAGGCGCCCGCGGAAAATGGACCGGCATCTGCACCGGCGGGTACGGCTGAACCGAAGTATCAGTCGGCATGGCATAACACGGATGCACCGCGCTTCAGTGCGCGCCCGTCTTATCAGGCTCCGGGGGCAGGCCCCCGTCCGGCATGGCAGAGTACAACGCCTTCCGGCCATCAGTTCAACCGGGAGCCGCGCGTCCAGCCGGTGCGTTCTGCGGGATTTACGCCCCGCTTCGGCCCGGCGCCCTCGGCCCCTGCGCCCGCTGCGCCGGAAACCGAACAGGCTCAGGTGCATGCTGAAGAGGCGGGGCGTCCGGCGGTATCTCCCCTGCCCAATCACCGCATCAGCGAAACAGCCGGATATTCACATCGGATTTCTGCCCCGTATTCTTCTTCATCTGCTTATGCCGGAATACCGTCTGTCCCGGAGAATGCTGCGCCGTTTGTGCCGCAGCAGGATGGAAACGGAACGCCGACACTGGAGGAACTGCTTGCTTCCGGTGAATGCGAGGACGGCGGCGGGGTTCTGGAACTGCATCCGGACGGGTATGGTTTCCTTCGTGCGCCGGGTTTTCTCCCTTCAACCAAGGATGTGTATGTCTCCATGGCGCAGATTCGCCGCTTTGGACTGCGGACAGGCGACATGATCCAGGGAAAAATCCGTCCGCAGCAGGAAGGCGACAAATATGCGGCACTGCTGTATATTTCCAGCATCAACGGTGTTGCGGAGGAGGAAACATTCTCACGGCCGGCTTTTGATGAACTGACGCCGGTATATCCAAGCCGGAGGATATCCCTTGAATCTGCAGACAACAAATCCTATCCGGACATGAGGCTGGTGGATCTGATTGCTCCGATCGGTTTCGGCCAGCGGGGATTGCTGCTTTGCCCTCCGGGCTCCGGAAAAACCGAACTGATGAAGCATTTTGCCAGTGTGATATGCCGGAATTATCCGGATATTGATGTCCTGATGCTCCTGATTGATGTAAATCCCGAAGATATGACCCTGATGCGGGATTCTGTTCCGTGCCCGGTTCTGGCATCCAGCTTTGACCAGCCGCCCGAAGCCCATCTGCGCCTGTCTGAAATCGTTCTTGAACGTGCCATGCGTCTTGTTGAACAGAAGAAGGATGTTGTCCTTCTGGTGGACAGCCTGACGCGCCTGGCCAAGGTCTATACAACCGCTGCGGCACAGCAGGGCCGCAGCCTGCCGGGAATGATCAATCCGGCAAGCCTGTTCCGTGCAAAGAGAATGTTCGGGGCGGCACGTGCCTGCAAGGAAGGCGGAAGCCTGACAGTGATTGCGGCCATGGATGTGATGACCGGCTCCAAGGTGGATGATTCCGTGGTTGAGGAATTCCGCGGAACAGCCAATATGGAACTGATGCTGGATTCAAATGTTGCCCGTGCAGGCGTATTTCCGGCACTGAATCTGGAGAACAGCTATACGAAAAATGCGGACCTGCTGATTTCCGACCAGCAGAAGGAAGGGCTGAACCTGATCCGCTCCATGCTGGGAAATACCTCTTCGGCTGTTGCAATTCCGCAGCTGCTTTCCATGATGGAAAAAACAGCAAATAACGAAATGCTGCTCCTGAAGATGAAAGACTGGTTTGCTTTGATGAACCGCTGAACAGGAGGCATCGGATAATGGATTCCGTCTATGTAATCGGTCACAGGAACCCGGATACGGATTCAATCGTTTCCGCATTGGCATATGCCTCGCTTCAGAATGCGCTTGGGGAAAACAATTACGTTGCTGCCCGGATCGGCCATCTGAACAATGAGACAGCTTTTCTGCTGGAACGCTTCGGCTTCAATCCCCCGCTTTATCTTCGCTCTGTCAGGACACAGGTCAGCGATATTGACTATGATACGCCTCCGTCACTCGGTCAGGCTGTTCCGGTATCCTATGCCTGGAATATCCTTCACCAGCAGGCGGACAGTGTATCTGCGCTTCCGATTACAAACGAAGATGGAACCCTGTACGGGATGGTGACCGCCGGCAACATTGCGGAACGGGACATGGAATCCATCAGCCGGCCGGATGTGGATCATATTCCGGTTTTCAATCTTCTCAGTGCCCTGGAAGGTCATATACTGAATGACCCGCGGGATTTCTTTGAGGATATTTCCGGTGAAGTGACGATTCCCCTTTCTGATGCGGTTGATATCAGGCCCGGTATGATCGTTCTGTGTGGTTCGCAGAAGGAAATTGCCGACCGGGCAATTGAAGCCGGTGCTTCATGCCTGATTTTCTGCCAGACGGCTTTGACGGAGGAATACAAGGGGAAATCATGCGGAACCTGCCTGATGTCAACACCGTTTGATCCATACCGGGCAGCAAGAATGATTTTTCAGTCTGTACCGGTCGGCCGTATTGCGTTTACAAAGGACCTGATTTTTTTCCATCTGAATGATTATCTGGATGATGTAAGGGATACGGTGGTCAAAAACCGATTCCGTTCCTACCCTGTCCTGAATGAAGAAGAGAAAGTGGTGGGCACACTCTCCAGGTATCATCTGATTCGCCCCAGGAAAAAGAAAATTGTACTTGTCGATCATAATGAAGTGAGCCAGTCGGTCCAGGGACTCGAACAGGCGGATATCATCGGAATCATTGATCATCACCGACTTGCGGATGTACAGACTGGGAATCCGGTCTTTATGCGGAATGAACCGGTTGGATCAACGACATCGATTGTTGCGGCAATGTATCAGGAAAACGGACTGATGCCCTCTCAGAACCTGGCCGGCCTGATGGCGGCAGCCATTATTTCAGATACGGTTATGTTCAAAAGCCCGACCTGTACGCCGCGGGACAGAATCCTGGCAGAGCGCCTGGCCAGACATGCCCGGATCGATCTGGATGAACTGGGGAAAACGATGTTCTCCCGGGGGGCATCTCCGGAAAAATCCGCGCTGGAACTGATTCGCCTGGATCAGAAAGAGTTCCATCTCGGCTCTCATTCCCTGGCAATTTCCCAGATCACCACCGTGGATTCGGATCAGTTTATGGCGCGGAAGGAAGATATCCTGTCAGAACTGCAGAAGCAGAAATCAGAAAAGAAATATGATCTGATTATGCTGATGGTGACAAATGTTCTGAAAGAAGGTACGGAACTCCTGTTCGCGGGGGATCCGGACATTATCCGCAATGCGTTCAGCGCTGAGGCGGATGATGTTCGCGACAATCATGTCTTCCTTCCCAAGGTACTGTCACGGAAAAAGCAGATTGTTCCGGCCCTGTCACAGCTGTGGGGATGATCCCATATGAAAACTCTGCCTGGAATACCGGGCAGAGTTTTCATATGGGATGAAACCGGAAACTGGTTCAGTTGACCTGATGGGATTCAATCAGATCTCCGGAATAGTCAAAAGTTGCCAGGATATATGCGTTTTCCATTCCGGAACGGAAGCGGACCTGGATTGAGCTTTTGTTCAGTATGATCTCAGCAGGATCATAGAAACCGGGATAATCTTCGGAGACTGTCCAGAGAAGACGGCCGTCCGGGGAAACGGCCGTAAGGTCGGGCCCGTCTGTACCGGATATAAAGATATTCCCGCTTTCACCGACAGCAGTAACAGCTCCGTCTCCCAGATTGCAGTTAGCGGTTGTGAGCAGCCATCTTTCCTTACCGCTCAGAAGATCGAGCAGGGAAAGACCGTAGCCGCCATCATACACCATGACCATCGGGTCATCTTCAGTACCCCCGATAAAGACCCGCAGCATGGTAAGATCGTTGAAAACCTCAAGGGTTTCGGTATGCCCCCAGAGAGGTTCACCGTCAATAAAACAGCCAATGAGGAGAATCTCAGTTTTCTTTTTCCCTTCTGTACGGAATCCATGGGAAGCCAGTACAGAGATATTGTAATCCTGCCAGTCCAGAACAATTTCTCCCCCGTTGCGGATTTCTTCTTCGGTCAGTTTCCCTGAAACAGCGGAAGTGACAGCCGGTTCATACTGGGGAGCCTTTTCCAGATATTCAGCAAGGATATATCCGGAAACGCCTTCATATTCGGCATAAAGGAAGCTTTTTTTCTCGCGGATGGATCTGCAGTTGTAAACGACTGCTCCAAGAGGAACTTTCGCAAGCGCCCGGGACTTTTTGTATGGCTCTGCACGTAGAGTAACATATTCCTTGCAGCGGATCACCTGCATGGCGCCGATATAGCGCGGACCTTTTTCTTCCGGAATCCGGTCGGCGAAAGCACAGATAAACGGCAGGGATGCCATTACAACGATCAGAAAAAACAAAATCAGCCGCTTCATCTGTCCGTCCCCCTATATATAAAAGATCATTCAGCCATTATTTTACTTCATTTGGAATATTTTTCAATACCGGATAATGAAAGAGAGCGCACATTTCTGTGCGCTCTGCATATCATTCGATATTGAAACGTTTCTTGAAACGATCAACACGACCGCCAGTATCAACCAGCTTCTGCTTGCCGGTATAGAAGGGATGGCACTTGGAGCAGATATCCACTTTCATTTCTTTCTTTGTGGAACCCGTCTCAAAAGTTTCACCGCATACGCAGCGAACCACACACTTGCCGTACTGGGGATGGATGTTTTCCTTCATTGCTGTTTCACCTCTTTCGCGTATGCAATGGCGGTAAACCGCAAGACACATATTAACATAAATAAGAATCGTTTGCAACCACTTTTTTCGTTTGAATGAAGAGAAAGTATTCTGTTATTGTGAAAATTATGTGAATCAAAGGGATTCCCTTTTTCAATGTCGAAAAATAAAAGGATTATGAAGAAATCCCGGAAGGAGTTCCATGAATGGATAAAAAGACAGTTGCGAAGTTTGATGTTGGCGGGCAGGCAGTTCTGGAAGGCGTAATGATGCGATCTCCAAATGCGACAGCAGTGACCGTGCGGCGCCAGGATGGTACCATGGTTACAAAGAGGACGCCGTTTGTTCCGCTGAAGGAGAAGTATCCCTGGACCGGCATACCTTTTATCCGCGGAGCGGTCAATATGGCAACCATGCTCTACTACGGCATGAATACCCTCGAAGATTCCACGAAAATGCTGGGCCTTCTTGATGAAGAACCCACACGGTTCGAAAAATGGCTTGCGGCAAAGCTTGGGAAAGGCGTGGATAAAGTTGTGATGGGTTTTGCCATCATTCTGGCGGTGGTTCTGGCGCTGGGGCTGTTCATGGCTTTGCCGGCCGGTGTTGAATCTCTCATGATCAATGCGGGAGCAAGTCCGGTGGCTTATACGCTGGTGGGGGGGCTTCTCAAGATACTGCTCCTTGTCGGATATATGATTCTGTGCGGTTTTGTTCCGGATGTACGGCGGACATTCCAGTATCATGGTGCTGAACACAAATCGGTTCACTGCCATGAATCCGGAAAACCGCTGACTCCGGAAAATGCGCAGGAGTTCTCACGCCTTCATCCCCGCTGCGGAACGGCATTCCTGCTGATTGTATTTATGATCAGTATACTGCTTTTCCTCGTTCTGAATATCGTTTTCCCGATCAAGGTGTATATCCTTCGGTTCCTTTTCCATCTGGCAATGCTGCCGATTGTGGCAGGCTGCAGTTACGAAATACTGATGAAGCTGGCGCATTCGTCCGGAAAAGCGGCATGCATTCTCCGCTGGCCCGGGATGCAGATGCAGCGTCTGACCACCCGGGAACCGGACAGCTCCATGCTGGAATGCGCAATTGTTTCTGTCAATGTAGTTCTGAACGGGTTCCCGGAAGGATGCGAAAAGACACCGGAAGGCTGGGCAGTTTTCCGCGATTACCGTGAATCGGAGCCCGGATATAAAGCACCGGCAGCTTCCGAACCGGGTATGGACGAAGGGGAAACCTGATATGAATCCACGCAGCCTGATCCTGGAGATGACGCGCCGGTTCCGTGCTGCAGGCATTCCGGATCCGGAATTTGACAGCGCTGTACTGCTGGCTTTCCTGTG
>Ga0310694_10002105_pt1 | contig 21019 bp, 17 predicted proteins | sample 174DNAGHGhighgp2_FD_203884 | JGI IMG/M metagenome (GOLD analysis project Ga0310694, IMG submission 203884) | Sheep rumen microbial communities from Palmerston North, Manawatu-Wanganui, New Zealand - 1742 DNA GHGhigh gp2 (v2) (version 2) | ecosystem: Host-associated > Mammals > Digestive system... | reverse complement strand
ATATGGGAGGGAGATCGTTTCCCTTCTGCTGAAGCTGGCTTTTGAAAAGCTCGGGGCGGAGGATGTCCGTTACGGCTATTTCCGGGACAATGAAAAATCAAGGAAACTGGCTGAATCTTTCGGGTTTGCCTATGACCGCTCCGCAGATATGATCCGGCCGTGGGACGGGGCGGCAAAAAAAGTCGATTCCTGTATCCTGACGCGGGAAAAGTACTTCGGACTGCCTGAACTGATGAGGTTTGCCGACGGCACATATGTTGAAAACCCGGCCCAATGGGCAGAACGGCGCAAGGAGATCCTTGCACTGTATGAAGAACATGTCTATGGAAAAATGCCGGATAAATCGGGTGAATCAGTTGCTTTTAGGATCGTTCCAGGCAGCGGGAATCCGGTGCGGGAGATGGTGGTCACTGTCCGGGCAAAAGGCCGGGAAGCCTGTTTTCCGGTCAGGGTGACGCTCCCTGAAAAACCGGCAGCCGGGATGGCGTGCTATATTGAGTACTGCCCGTTTTCCTGGTTCGGAAAGCCTTTTACATCCCCCAACATGCAGGCAGCTGCCGCCAGGGGATATGCTGCAATCCAGTATGATCCCGTATCTGTGGCATCGGATGATGACTCGCATAAGGGAGCGTATTATGACCTTTATCCGGACAGCTGCATGCAGGACAGGCAGGACGGCGTTCTGCTGGCCTGGGCCTGGGGCGCGTGCAGGATTCTGGACGCACTGGAATCCGGTGCAGGACGTGAGCTCGGGATTGATCCGGCGCTGTGCATGATTGCAGGTGTTTCCAGGTATGGAAAAAGCGCTGCCGTTGCCGGAGCCTATGACGAAAGGTTCCGCGTGACGATTCCCGCGTGCTCAGGTGCCGGAGGTATTGCACTCTTCCGCACAGACAACCATGGAAAGGTATATGACCTTTCCTCGCTGGGCGGCCCTGATGCCTGGGTGAACGAATCCATCAATGAACCTTTTGAAAACCTGCAGGGCGGGGAAGGATACTGGTTCTGCCCTGCATTCAGGAAGGCAGCAGGTGCCGCAGCCCTGCCGGTGGACCAGCATATGCTTTGCGCGCTTGCCGCCGGAAAAGACAGGCATATGATGATTGTTACGGGAATCACTTCCGAGGGGTGGAACAATACAGAAGGCCAGTGCCTTGCCTATGTTGCTTCACAGCGGGTATGGGACATGCTCGGCGCGGGTGCCCATAACAATATGATTATCCACCTGGACGGACATGCGATCCTGCCTTCAGACCTGGAAAAGATTCTGGACTACTGTGATGTCCATCTGACCGGAAAGAAGAAGGACAGCGTCCCCGGCAGCCGGTCCGGCATGAAGGGGGAGCTGTTCCTGGAGGAAAACAGGGAAAAGCTGTGTTCCCTGTTTGACCGGTTCGAAAAGGAAATCGATACTGTACTTTCATACAGGAATGAATAATCCGGGCTTGATACCCAGGAGGAAAAAACGATGGAACCCCGGCGCGTTTTTCATCCATTTGAACCGATATACGACGGGAACAGCAGGATCCTGATCCTGGGATCCTTTCCATCCGTGAAATCCAGGGAGCAGCAGTTCTATTACGGGCATCCGCAGAACCGTTTCTGGAAGGTGATCGCCGCGCTTTACGGCAGGGAGGTGCCGGTGACGGTCGGTGAGAAAAAAACACTGCTCCTTGAATGCAGGCTTGCCCTGTGGGATTCTGTCGCAAGCTGTGTCATTTCCGGCTCGTCGGATGCAAGTATCCGGGATGTGCAGGCGAACGACCTGAGCATGATCCTGGACCGGAACCCGATCCGCATGATTTGCTGCAACGGAAAAACATCCTGGCAGCAGTATGAGAAGCTGATCAGGCCGCAGACAGGCAGGGAGGCGGTGTGCCTGCCTTCAACGAGCCCGGCCAATGCGCAGTGGACGCTGCAAAAACTGACAGACGCCTGGTCTGTGATCCTGGAAGGATGAGGCCTGCAGCGCGGGCAAAACAGGGAGTTTGATACAGGATTCCGGTTTATCAGGAGCGATAAGGGGATGATGTAAAGAAATGTGCGGATCAAAGAAATACCGGGCGGTTTTCATGCTGCTGTGCCTGTGCATCTTCCTTGCCCCGCAGTTTTCCCGCAGTGAGACGCGGACTGCGAACGGGGCGCTGTACCGTTTGCCCGGTCCGGCGGAGTTTACGGAAGAAGAGGTTTCGCGCCTGAAGGCATACAAGGGAATCCATGCGGATCCGGTACTGGATGCTGCATTTTCCCTGCTGGAGGAAGGGAACCCGTTCCTGGAAAGGTACAACCTGATTACCGGAAGCGCGGTCAATGCAAGAATGGCGTACGGTATTCCTTTCCTCTGGGGAGGAAGGGCTGAGAACCATGTTTTTGCAAAGGAACCGGATTATGTTGTTCAGGCAGCCTGGACAAACAGCAGGATTTATTACCGGGCAGGCAACAAATACATGTACGGTTTTGACTGCTACGGATTCATTGAATGGGTCTGGAAACATACGCAGCCCGCGGCACTGCCGACGATCGAAGAACTCTTCCGGGCAAAGGGCAGGCAGTTTCCCGGCCCCTCCGCAGAAAAAGGGGCGAAATATACGGATCCGGATTACGGCCTGCAGGCGGGAGATCTGTTTGTGATGGAACATCCGGGCAAACATATCGCCATGTATATCGGTACCCTGCGGATGTTCGGATACACTGCGGAAGAAATCCCGGCACTCGCAGGGGAACTGGATACGCCGCTGATTATCCACAGCACCGTGAACGGATCGATTGCCGACCGGTTTGAATACCTGATTGCGAACGGAATCCCGAAATACAGGGTTGCAACGGTCACAGACGGCGGCGTTTGCGTTTCGCTCCTGTGCGACCGGGCTGAGACCGCACCGATGCATGTTTTCCAGCAGAAGCAGGACACTTATTACTATCTGCTTCCGGACGGCACCTGGCTGACAGTGCTGCCGGTGCAGGAGGCAGTGCAATCCTGCTGGCTGCGGATCAGGGCAGAATAAAACCCGCCGCTGAAGCGGCGGGCGGGAACCGGGGTTTTACTTCCTGAAACGAAAGGCATTCCAGGACGCCGGCTGAAGTACAGCGGCCAGGTGTCCTTTTTCCATGCGGGATTCTGCATTTTTCCGAGGCAGGATCCTGTCCGGGTGTTCGAAGGTGTTGGCTGCTTCCGGATCATCCGAATACATTTCGATATGCCCGTCAAACTTCCATCCTTCAAAACAGCGCATATCCATGGCCAATTCCTGTGCTTCCTCCAGGTCGGCATTGATGACAAAGACGGTCAGTTCCCCGGCTTCTTCATTCAGCGCTGCAGCGGCCTGGACGGTCCTGACACCGGTGAATCCGCCGTACTGGTTCATGTCATCGATTGCATATCCCGGTACGTCGTAACAGTCACATTTCACTTCACACACAAGGGAATCGCCCTTTGCCCACTGTATCATCTGGATGAAGGGATAATGCGCGGCACCTTTCCAGACGTGCTCCCGGTCTGTGGCGCACAGTGCGCCGAGACCGCCTGTGGCGCAGCCGATCCTGATCCGGTCCGCATGGTGCAGCATCACGAGCATTACGCCAGCCATGCCAAGGGCCTGCAGCATTTCATGGGAGCGCGGAGGCATGCGCCGGGTGGACCAGTCATCCGGATCATGGCGGATGTATGTCCTGCCAGGTACGAAAACGCCGAACATCTCCGGTTCCTGCCGGCCTGCCAGGCCGAGGTGCGATTCGCCCCGCGGCCGGATCATGCTTCCGTATTCGTCAAGTGCGAGCATCAGTGTCTTTTTTGAACGCAGTTTTGTCTTTACATAGTCGCACAGGGCAATCTCCGTGCGGATATAATCCTCATATGCCTGATATCCGGCAAGGACTGCCCGGGGCAGATCAGGCGGCGCTGAATGATAATGATGCAGGGAAATATAGTCTACGGCGCTGTAGCATTCTTCAAGCACCGCCCTGTCCCAGTCCGGATAGTGGCTCAAAAAAGGAGAGCTGGAAACGCAGGCAATTGTTTCGATCGACGGATCGACCCATTTCATTGCTTTGCTTGTTTCGTGGGCAAGCACGCCATAAGCCCGGGGATCCTTTTCATATGACGCGATCTGCCACGGGCCGTCCATCTCGTTGCCGAGGCACCAGGTCTTTACCCCGTAAGGAGCGGCATGCCCGTTCTTTTTCCTCAGGTCCGACCACCAGGTGCCTTCCGGATGATTGGTGTATTCCACACAATCGGCAGCGTCCTGGAGGGTGCCGGTGCCCAGGTTTACTGTATAGATCGCTTCAGCACCGGCTTTTTCTGCCCACTGAAGGTATTCGTCATGACCGACGTCATTGGGAATATACTGGAACCATGCCATGTCCAGATGGGTTTTCCGTTCTGCCATGGGACCGATGGAATCTTTCCATTGCCAGCCGGAAACAAAGTTGCCGCCCGGGAGACGCACGGCGGGAAGCCCTGTCTTTTTCAAAGCTTCGTAGAAATCCTTCCGCATGCCCTGGGCGTCTGCCGCCGGATGTTTGGGGTTGTACATGCTTCCGTTGACCATGGAACCGATAGGTTCCAGGAATGCTCCGAAAAGGCGCGGTGAAATACTGCCGATTCTGAAATCGGGATGAAGGGTGACGGATGCCTTTTTCATGGTCATACCTCCCGGTGTGTTATGTTGCTTTTTCCTGCTGCTGACAGGATAAACGAGGCATGCCTGTGCGTCAACACTTTTTCCCTTTTTTTCGTTTTTTCTTGTGATTTCCTCCAAAGACCGGTACAATAAAAGGAGAAAAAGCTTGTTCCTGAGGAGGCCGCATGGATCAACAGAATACCCCTGAAGAAAACCTGGCGTGGGAGGAGATCTCCACAGAACATATTGTCCAGGATGAATGGATCGATTTCAGGAGATCCGCCTTCCGGTTTCCGGACGGCAGGATTTTTCAGCCTTATTACAGTTATACCCGCAGGGATTATGCCGTGGTCGTCGCGTCGGATGAAGAAGGCCGCTATTTATGTGTCCGCCAGTTCCGGCAGGGAATCCGTGAGGTAACGACAGAGTTTCCTGCCGGTGCCATCGAGAAAAAAGACGGGGAAGACCCGGCCGCAGCCGCGCTGGAAGCAGCAAGGCGGGAGCTGCGGGAGGAAACAGGGTATGTATCCGACTGCTGGCGTCCGCTCCTCGCCATCCCTTCCAACGCAACAATCTCAGACAACTATGCCTGGCTGTTTGTTGCCGAAAAATGCAGGCTTGCCGCGCCGCAGCAACTCGACGAAATGGAACTTCTCCGCGTCCGGAAGCATACCGGGCAGGAAATCGACGGAATGGTCAGCCGCGGAGAGTTCAGGCAGGCGGTGCATGCGCTTGCCTGGCTCCTGGCGAAAAGGACGGAGCGATCCTGACCTGTTTCCTGTTCTATTTTTCCGGACCGGAGGAATAGGACTTTTTTTTCCTGCCTGTTTTTCCTGTATCTTTTCAGGCGGGCAGGTATAATGAAAGCGTAAAAGCATTCGGAAAGAGGAAGGTATATGGGAAACACAGCGATTCTTGCCGAAAACCTGACCAAGTATTACGGTAAAACCAGAGGAATCAACAACCTGAACCTGGCTGTGGCGGAGGGTGATTTCTTCGGATTTATCGGACCCAACGGCGCCGGCAAATCCACTACAATCCGTACACTGCTCGGGCTGATTTCCCCCACGTCCGGCAATGGAAAGGTGCTTGGAATGGATATTGCCCGGCACAGGAAAACGATCCTGCAGCGGGTCGGATACCTGCCGTCGGATACTGCGTTCTACAGTGGGATGCGGGTTCGCGATATCCTGAAGCTTTCTGCAGAACTCAGGAAAAAGGACTGCAGGGCTGACGCAGCGGAGCTTTGTGAATGTTTGCAGCTTGACAGGGACAGGAAGGCGGAAGACCTGTCCTTCGGCAACAGGAAGAAGGTCGGGATTGTCTGCGCTTTGCAGCATGATCCGGAACTGCTGATCCTTGACGAGCCGACAAGCGGGCTGGATCCCCTGATGCAGCATGAGTTCTTCAGTATCCTGCAGGAACGGAACAGAAAGGGGACAACCGTGTTCCTTTCCAGCCATATTCTCTCTGAAATCCAACGATACTGCACACGTGCGGCGGTCATCCGGGAAGGCAGCATTATTGCAAGCGACAGCGTGGAAAAACTGGCAAAGGCCGGTGCACGGCGGATTACCCTGAAGGGAGACATGAAGCGGGAAGATTTGCCAGGCATCAGGAACTGGACAGAACAGGAAGACACGGTAAGCTTCCTTTACAACGGGGATCCCAACCGGCTGATCCGCGTGCTTGCCGGAAGGGATATCCGGGAGCTGACAGTCGCAGAACCGGACCTGGAGGAAATTGTGCTCCATTTTTATGAAAAAGGCGGTGAGCAGGTATGACACTGATCCGGCATGAGCTCAGACAAGCCTGGAAATCACTGTTGGTCTGGACGCTGGCCATCGGTGCGTTTATCGTGATCTGCCTGCTCATGTATCCCGAAATGAAAGGGCAGATGGACAGCATTACTTCAATGTTTTCATCCATGGGTGCTTTTACCGCCGCATTCGGCCTGGATACGCTTGATTTCGGTACGCTCAGGGGCTTTTATGGGATTGAATGCGGCAATATCCTCGGTATCGGCGGCGCACTGTTTGCTGCCCTGATCGGTATTGCCGCCCTGGCAAACGAGGAGAAAAACGGTACTGCAGAATTCCTGCTGACCCATCCCAAGAGCAGGGCGCAGATTGTTTCCGCCAAATTGGCAGCCATGATCATCCAGATCCTGGTGATGAACGCGGCCGTATGGCTGCTGTCCATGGGATCTGTTGCGATGATCGGGGAACCGGTTCCGTGGAAGGAATTCGGGCTTCTCCACCTGGCATTTTTCCTGCTGCAGGCTGAGCTTGGCTGTGTATGTTTCGGCATCTCCGCTTTCCTGTGGAAGGGCGGAGCCGGGATCGGCCTCGGCCTCGCGATCGTCCTGTACTTCATGAGCATCATCGCGAACCTTTCCGATCAGGCAAAAGTGCTCAAATACATTACTCCCTTCGGTTATGCAGACGGGGCGGATATCCTGGCAAACGGAGCCATCGACAGAACGAAGCTGCTGATCGGCGCGGTTTTCGCCACGGCAGGCATTGCCCTGGCGTACGGAAAATACTGCAAAAAAGACATCCGGTAGCCAGCCGGATGCCTGCCTTAAAAAACGGTACGGTTTATCTGCCTCCGGAATACAGGTCCTGGTAAAGCCCCAGCGACATCAGCCTGCTCCGGAGGCTTTTCATGTCCTCCCACGCTTCGGCCTTTTTGGCCGGATCACGCAGCAGCGCAGACGGGTGATATGTCGGCATGATCCATACGCCTTTCCGCACCGTCCATTTCCCGCGTTCCCTCGTGATCCGGATTTCCGGATCCAGAATACTTTTTGCCGCGGTGCTGCCGAGCAGTACGATTACTTTCGGCCTGACGAGCCATGTCTGCATCCGCAGGTGGATCCGGCAGGCTTCCGCTTCCTCCGGCGTCGGGACCCGGTTGTTCGGCGGACGGCATTTCACAATATTGCAGATATAGACACGGTCCCGGGGAAGCCGGATCGCCTCCAGCATCTTTGTCAGCAGCTGCCCGGCCGGGCCAACAAACGCAAGGCCTTCTTCATCTTCCACCTGCCCCGGGCCTTCACCGATCAGCATCAGCGGTGATCGGGGATCACCCTGACCGGGGACTTTATGCCGGATATTACGGCAAAGGGGGCAAAGCCTGCATGCTTCCACCTGCCTGTCAAACAGTTCCCAGGTGATTTCCTCCACAGGCGCCGCCTCCTCTTTCCAAAGTAAGATTATTATATTTGGACAGCCGGGAAAAGGCAAGGAAGAGAATTGCCCGGATGCACAGCATGGAAAATTGTCCGGACATATTGCACGGAGTACCGTTTCTTGATAAGATGAGAAAAAACGGATACGGAGGGCGCTGCATATGGCAATGACGGAAAGGCCGGAAGTCCGGGAAGCAACCGGCGGTAAATGTTGGGAGCATACATTTGAAAAGTTCTTCCTGAAGGTTTATGTACCGGACAACAGACTGGACGGACAGATAAACAATTACGGCTTCCGTGCACCGTTGCTGCTGGTTTTTGAGGAAGAGAAGCAGGAGATGGACAGCGCGGTCCGTTTTGCGCGGGAAAGCGGCCTTGCAAAGATTGCGGCGGATGCTGATTCCAGCGTGCTTTTTGTTTATCCGACAGCGGAAGGCGGATGGCCTGCCGCCGGAGCGGATCTTTATGCATCAGTGATTGCTGAAATCAAGATGATCCAGGTCTACAGGGACGGGATTGTTGAAAATTATGATTTTTTTGCCCGGGAATTCAGGGGTTACTTCGTACGCGGTGCAATTTTCCGTGCCGATATTTACAGCTACGGCGTTTCGGCAGATTATGTGGCAAAAAACCTGCTGACGACCCTGCAGGGCGAATATCTCTGGGGCCCCGGCGAGATCACTCCGGCCATGTGCTCGATGGAACGCCTGAGCGTGCTGCCGGATGTGCAGCGGAAGGATATTGCTGTACTGAGCATCGGCAACAGCGACGAAACAAACCGGGCGTTTGACGGCTGCGAACACCTGATGGTGAAGGCAAAAGCTGAGTATGAGAAGGATTACTACGGTTTTGTGAAACAATTCAAAATGTGGTGCGGGAAAATTGAACTGGAGCCGGACTTTCCCGCAATGGATATGACAGAGGAAGCGGGCAGTACCGTTGTGAATACTTCCCCGGACAACATGAGTCCCTTTAAGGAACAGAAAACCCATAAGGTTGGCTGGTTTGCATACTATAACAACAACCTGTTTGACAAAGGACCTGTACCGCTGGTGCTCGGCTTTCACGGAGGCGGCGATTCTTCCATGTACCTGACGTTTGTTGCCGGGTGGTGGGAAATAGCACACAGGTATGGCTTCCTGTTTGTCTCTGTGGAAAACCACCAGAACGTGACGGCGACGGAAGCGGTTGAAATCGTTAAGGACCTGGAAAAGAAGTATAACATTGACGCACACAGGATCTATGCAACAGGCTTCTCCATGGGCGCAGGGAAGACCTGGGACTGTGCGACGCAGCATCCGGAGGTTTTTGCAGGAGTTATGCCCGCCAGCGCACTTTTCGGTGTCTATAAATCTTTCTTCGGCGCACCGGTCGGATATATCAACAAGACTGTGCAGATTCCTGTTTTCTATTCCGGCGGAGAACTGTCCCATGTACCGGAACTGCCGAGGCAGGCGGATTCCGCCCTCGAACGGGTTGTGTATGTGGCGGAAGTGAACAGGCTGAAGAAGCATTTTGCAGACGTTGACTTCAGCCGCCAGGAGAGCTGGGAGAATCCGCTGTGGGGCCTGAACGGCGACCGGAAAGAAGAGATTTTCGATCCGAGCCGCGGCAGCACCCTGACCGTGCAATACTATGACAGCGAGGACGGCGTGTGCCGCACTGCTTTTGCCAGCGTCAGCGGCCAGGTTCACGAGTGCAGGCACCACAGTATTGAAAACGCCTGGAAATTTATCTCACAGTTCAGCAGGTAAGGCAGGGAAAATGAGTTATATTCACGTAAAGGACCTGGAAAAACGCTTTATCGTCCGGGAAAAACGGAAGAAAGGCGCTTTTTTCCGGGAGAAGAAGACGATAAATGCACTGCAGGACGTTTCCTTCGACATTGAACACGGAGAACTGCTGGGGTATATCGGGCCAAACGGCGCAGGAAAGTCCACAACCGTTAAAATCCTCTCCGGCATCCTGACGCCGGACGGAGGAGAAGTTACGGTCGGCGGACTTGTACCGTGGAAGGAACGCAAAGAGCATGTGCGCCGGATCGGTGTGGTGTTCGGCCAGCGGACGCAACTGTGGTGGGACGTACCGGTCCGGGACAGTTATGACCTGCTGAAGGATATCTACCGGATTCCGGGAGAAGAATACACAGCCCGCCTGAAAGAACTAACGGAAGCGCTGCAGCTGGATGAACTGCTGCGCACACCGCTGCGGCAACTGAGCCTGGGCCAGCGGATGCGCGCAGAACTGTGCGGGTCATTGCTGCACCGGCCGGAACTGCTGTTTCTCGACGAACCGACAATCGGCCTGGACGCGGTCAGCAAACTGGCGCTCCGGGATTTCCTAAAGTGGGAAAACAGCCGGTATGGAACAACAATCCTGCTGACGACCCATGATATGGAGGATATCGTTGCGCTTTGTTCCCGGGTTATGGTGCTCGGGCACGGACGAAAACTGTTCGACGGTACACTGCACGACCTGCTGGGCAGGTATGATACAGTCCGCACGGTGACGGTGCGGTATGAGGAAGCGGATGCCTGGCCTGAACTGCCGGATAATGCTCCGGCTGTCTGTGACGGGGAAAACCTTGTGATTACATATTCCCCGGCGGAATACCCGACGGCGGAGATGATCGCGCGCCTACAGGGTGCGGGAACGATCCGGGAACTGACAGTCCAGTCCAGGAATATTGACCGCCTCGTGGCGGATATGTATCGGGAGATGGACCTATGAAAGCATACCTGTCCGCGTTTCGCATGAGGCGGAGGCTGGAAGTCCAGTACCGCGGCGCGGTGCTTGGCGGGATCATCTGCCAGATGTTTTTCGGCCTGGTTCTCATTGCTGTATACAAGGCGTTGTATGCCGGGAAACCCCAAAGCATGCCGTTCAGCCATATTGCAAGTTATGTATGGCTGCAGCAGGCTTTTTTCCGTATGCTTCTGGCTTCTGACCCGGACCTGCTGGACAAAATCCGTACAGGCAGCATCGCATACGATCTTTGCAGGCCGCTGAACCTGTACGGATTTTACTATGTCCGGATTGTGGCGCAGAAACTGACAGGCAGCCTGATGCGCGGAGTACCCATGCTCGTGTTTGCGCTGATCCTGCCGGAAGGCTGGGGACTGTCGATGCCCGCGTCGCCTGCAGGGCTGTGCCTCGGACTGGCGGGGTTGATGCTCGGGCTCCTGTGTGTTTCCGCCCTGGAAAACATTACGATGGGTTTTACCATGCGTACGCTTGATTCCCGGGGAATGCAGGGCCTGCTGAACCTGCTGATGATGACGTTTTCCGGCAATATTCTGCCGCTGACGCTGTTTCCGGACAGCTGGCAGCATGTGATTACCCTGCTGCCCTATGCACAATTGCTGGATACGCCCATCCGGCTTTATACCGGAGAAGCACTTCCTGCAGAAGCACCGCGGATGCTGCTGATCCAGCTGTGCTGGACACTTTTACTGACTGCCCTGGGGATCCTGTTCTGGCAGCGGAATCAGCGGCGCATCGAGATACAGGGAGGGTAAGCATATGGAGACGATCAGGCTGTATCTTCATTCCATGCGGATGCTGATCAGGAGCCAGATGCAGTATCCGGCCTCCTTTTTCATGCAGACGCTGGCGCAGCTGGTGATGGAAGGCGGGGAGATGATGGCCGTGATCCTGCTGGTGGATCGTTTTGAACGGCTGAACCGGTGGGAAGCGGGAGACCTTTTCTTCTTTTTCGGACTGATGTCTGTGACGTTTTACCTGACAGAGTGTTTCGGGCGGGGAATTACCGGTAATTTCCCGCATCTGATCCGCACGGGACAGCTGGATACTTTCCTGATACGTCCGCGCGGAACACTGACCCAGGTTCTGTGCAGCGCTGTCGATCCCCGGCGGATTACCTGCATCGCTGTCGGGATTGCAGCCCTGGTCATGGGCTGCAATATGTCACATGTGTTGTGGACCGTCCCGAAGGTTTTCCTTATGGCGGAAGCCATTGCCTGCGGTTTCTTCCTGCTCCTGGGCCTTTTTACAATTGAGGGCATCTTCTGTATCTATGCTGTCAAGTCGGTGGAACTTGTCAACGCACTCACATACGGCGGAAGAAGTGCCTGCGAATATCCGGTGGATACCTATCCGCGGCCGCTGCGGGCGCTTTTTACGGTACTGGTTCCGTTCGCGCTGACAATGCAGCAGCCGGGGTCGGTTATCCTGGATAAGCCCCTGTTCGACTGGCCGGCTTGGACAGCCTTTGTTTCACCGTTATCCGGTGTTGCGCTCTTCGGGCTGATCTGGCTTTGGTTCCGGAAAACAATGCAGTACTACCGCTCTGCAGGGAGCTGACAAAGCAGACATGGAACAATTGACAAGTCATGCTATCAGGGATAATATTCTAGATAAAGAAAAAAGATTTTCGCCCGGAAACGGATCGGAAAGGTGGATAAATCATGAACGCTTGTACCGCGATTGTTGGGATCAACTGGGGTGACGAGGGCAAAGGCCGGATGGTCGACTTGCTGACCGAAGCTTTTGACGTTGTGATCCGGTACCAGGGCGGCGCCAACGCCGGCCATACGGTCATCAACCAGTTCGGTGAGTTTGAGATCCATGCGCTGCCTTCCGGTGTGTTCCGCAAAGGTGTAGTAAACGTAATCGGAAACGGTGTGGCACTGGATCCGGAAATGCTGATGAAAGAAATCTGGTCGATCCAGGACAAGGGTGTTTCCATTACGCCGGAAAACCTGATGATCAGTGACCGGGCATCCCTGCTGCTTCCGTGGCACAGGACACAGGATGCGCTGGAAGAAGCGAGGCTGGGCCCAAAGCAGTACGGATCCTCAAAGCTCGGAATTGCGCCTTTCTATTCGGATAAACACGCGAAAAAGACAATCCTGGCCGGTGAACTGTTCTATCCGGAAATTTTCCGCAAGAACCTGGAGAACCTGCGCACCTGGAAAAACCTCGTGTTAACCGGTGTGTACGGAACGGCCCCCGTTTCCACAGAAGAGCTGGATGCCTGGATAAAGGAATACTGCGAGCCGCTGAAGCCTTTTATTACCGATACACGCAGCTTCCTGCAAACGGCAAAGGACGACAATAAAAGGATCCTGTTTGAAGCACAGATGGGTGCCCTGCGGGACCTGGACTTCGGTGTATACCCCTATACCACATCTTCCAATGTACTGGCCTCCTACGCACCGGTCGGCGCGGGTATGCCCGGGGTGGAAATTGACAGGATCATCGGTGTGGTTAAAGCTTACTCCACCTGCGTCGGCAAGGGGCATTTCGTGAGTGAACTGCAGGGCGAGGAAGCGGAAAAGATGCGCAAAGCGACCGGAGAGCTGGAAAAACTGCATCACAGGATCGGGCCGATGGATCTGGTAGCGACACGATACGGCGTGAAGGTGCAGGCTGCAACGGAGATTGCCCTGACGAAACTGGATGTGCTCGGCACGCTGGACCAGATCCCGGTTTGCGTACGCTACAGGTACAAAGACGAGGAGTTCGAAGAACTGCCGTTCCCATCCATCCTCAGTGACTGCGAGCCGGTATATGAGATGCTGCCCGGCTGGAAATGCGATATTTCCGGCGTTCGCAATTGGTGGGACCTGCCGGAGGAAGCACAGAATTATGTAAAGCGGATCGAAGAAGCGACCGGCGTAGTGGTCAAGTGGATTTCTGTCGGGCCTGAACGCCACAGTATCATCCGCCGCGGGCAGACATGACCGCTATGTACAGGTTTCGTTCCGACTGATTGATTCGGATGATGCAGGATGAGCCCTGAACGCTGCAGCGGGGATGCATTCCGGACAGAAAACCGCCCGGCAGGCTGTCAAAAGCCGCCGGGCGGTTTTCATTGAGACAGTACACCGGCTGATCAGGCCTGTCCCTTTTCAAGCGCCAGCGTTCTGGTGGTCAGATCGCAGACTTCGGCAGGTCCGTAATACTGGATTGCGCCCGGATAGGTGAAGGAAGTTTTCACTGCCCATTCGTCCCTGTGCGCTGCAAAGTATTTGAAGGGAGCACCGTCCAGTTCAACAAGTGCTTTGCGGATAACCGGCTTATCCTCGCCGTTCCGCCGTTCCATGTTCATCATTTTGGTAATCGGCATTCCGCCGGCGACCCACTCTTCAGCAGGACGGGAAATGTTTGAAACCTTGGACAGGTATCCGGTGTAGCCGTACTGGATCAGCATAAAAGCATTGTATCCGAGGGAGTAGCAATAATCGGCGTCAAAGTTGGAGGGGAAAGCGCAGCGGCCTTCGTAACCAAAGAAGTGGTGCTGTGTTCCGAACTTGCCCTTATAGGTACCGGCATCCTTCCGCTTTGCGAGTTCGACTTTTACCATTTCAGCAAAGAGCTTTTCAGACTCGATGAGGGAAACCTGCACATTGCCGTGGGGATCCCGCTCAAGGAAGAGCTGCTGCTGGACGAACTGGGGCAGAATGTCGAACACTTTGAAGGATTCGCCGGAAAGGCCTTTCCTGATGAAGGCATACTTGGCATCCCAGTCGGGGAGGGCGTTGAATTCCTCTGTTTTCTTTCCGGCCAGGAGCTCATTGATTTCAGCGATCAGTTTTGAGAATTCGGGAACGAATTCCACGATGCCTTCAGGAATGATGGCAACGCCGAAGTTCTCGCCGTTATTGCCGCGCTTTTCAACCGCATCTGCGATATAGTTTGTGATCTGTGCCAGGGACATCTTCTTTGCGGCAACTTCTTCACCGATCAGGCAAATGTTTGGCTGGGTTTCCAGGGCGCACTCCAGCGCAACATGGGAAGCGGAACGGCCCATAACCTTAATGAAATGCCAGTACTTTTTGGCGGAATTCGCGTCACGCTCAATGTTGCCGATCAGTTCGGAATAAGTCTTGGTGGCAGTGTCGAAACCGAAGGAGGCCTCGATATCTTCATTCTTCAGGTCGCCGTCAATCGTTTTGGGGCAGCCGATGACCTGAACACCGGTGCTGTGGGCAGCCATATATTCGGCGAGTACGGCAGCATTGGTGTTTGAATCATCGCCGCCGATGATGACAATGGCAGTCAGCCCGTGCTTTTTCGCAACTTCGGTCACGATTTTGAACTGTTCTTCCGTTTCCAGCTTTGTACGCCCGGAACCGATGATATCAAATCCGCCGGTGTTCCTGTAGGCATTGATATATTCGTCATCAAACTCGATGTATTTATCATCGATCAGCCCGGAAGGGCCGCCCTTGAAGCCGAGGAGGACGTTGCCCTTGTCCGTTGCCTTGAGGGCGTCATACAGGCCGCAGATAACATTATGCCCGCCTGGAGCCTGCCCGCCGGAAAGAATCACGCCGACAACCTGCTTTTTGGCAGGGGAGGTGTTGCTGCCCTTCGTGAATGTGATTTCTTCCTTGCCGTAAGTGTTGGGGAAAAGGGCTTTGATTCTGGCCTGGTCTGCAACGCTTTCAGTCGGAGCACCGACCCGGACAGAGATCTCGGAGATACCGCCGCGAAGCATTCCCGGAAGCTTGGGAGTGTATTCATATCTTGCCTTCTGAAGTGGTGAAAGATTCATCTTGTTTCTCCTTTACATTTGATATCAAAATGAACGCTTTCATCGCATTCATTCCAATCAGAGAGTATAACACATTTCGTCAATATGTGCTTGCTTTTTTTCGGCATATGAAACAAGTTTCCGGAAAGGCGGAATGCAGCGGCCGGGAAATGCTGCGGAAAGAACGGCCGGCGCGGGCCTTCGGGGCTCTGCCGGCTGTTCCTTCCATCGCTGCGCGTTTTCCTCTGCGACGATCAGACATCATACTTTTTCAGCAGCATATCCAGCGCTTCACGGAGGAGAATTGCCTCACCGATGCCTTCCTGTTTCGCTGCACGGGAAAGGCGATGGAGCTGGTCCTGCGTGTAGTGGCTGGTCTTCGGAACCATTTTTTCTTCCTTAGCCAGGGCAACCCGGTTGCCGCCTGAAGCTTTGGCCCGGAAGAGCGCACTGTCAGCCTTGCGGATCAGTTCGGGCGCGCGGGAAGCATCCTCAAAGGCTGTTGCCATGCCGATTGTGATGGTTTGGCGTACTCCGTCGGGTGCCTTCACGGCATATCCGTCCTTCAGCCCGTTCAGGTAAAGGAATATTTCCTCCCTTTCCATGGAACCGCGGAAAAGGATGGCAAACTCGTCCCCGCCGATACGGTAGACTTTTGCGCCTTCCGGCAGGCTGCCCTGGATATAGCGGCCGGCTTCGATCAGGATGCGGTCACCTTCGTCTGCACCGAAATCGCGGTTGATATGGTCAAACTTATCGCAGTCGATCAGCGCGACAGCGGCAATTTCACCATTGGCTTCCGCATCACTTGCGAAGATCTCCGCCAGGTCATCGTCAAATTGCTCTCCGCCGGGGAACCTGAGCGTATCGGAAACGGCGGTGGTCTTCCTGGCAATATGGATATGATTCAGTTCCTTATGGTCTTCCACGGTGACAGGGCGCTTGTCTGGTCCGGCTGTTTTTTTCTGACGCATATTATTCACCTCATATTATTTAATAAATATTATTTTGAAAATAATATTTCTAACAATTATTATATAGCACATATAAGGATACATGTCAAATGTTTTCCAAGTTTTTTTACGGCACGGTCCGGGATGTTTGACACAGATGCGGTTTGTGTATATTATCGGAAGCAGCAAAAAGCAGGAGGCGGCAATATGAAAAACAAACAGGTGGTGAATCCGTATCTTCCAAACTGGGAATATGTGCCGGACGGAGAACCTTATCTTTTCGGGAATCGGGTGTATGTCTACGGCTCCCATGACTTTTTCGGCGGTGATGTGTATTGCCCGGGGGATTATGTCTGCTGGTCCGCACCGAAGGATGACCTCGGTGACTGGCGTTATGAAGGTGTGATTTACCGGAAGGACCAGGACCCGCACAATACAGACCTGCAGGGAAACCTGTATGCCCCGGATGTCACTGTCGGCCCGGACGGCCGGTATTACCTGTACTATGTGCTGAGCTCCTGGGGAGTCGTTTCCGTGGCGGTGGCGGACAAACCCGCCGGTCCGTTTTCATTTTACGGCTATGTACATTATCCGGACGGTACAAACCTGGGAGAAAAAGAAGGCGATGAACCGCAGTTCGATCCCGGTGTGCTGACGGAGGGAGACAGGACTTACCTGTATACAGGCTTTTGCGGTTACGGTGACAAAAGCCGGCACGGCGCGATGGTGACTGTGCTGGAAAAAGATATGCTGACGGTTGCGGAAGCGCCGGAATTCGTGGCGCCCGGCGTGATGTACAGCAAGGGAAGCGGCTTTGAAGGCCATGAATTCTTTGAAGCGCCTTCAATACGGAAACGCGGTGACCTTTACTACTTTATCTACTCCTCTATACAGTTCCATGAACTGTGCTACGCTGTCAGCAGGGAACCCACGCGCGGGTTTGAATACAAGGGTGTGATTGTCAGCGCCTGCGACAAGGGCATCGACAGTTACAAACCGGCTGAAAAACCCATGTACTATACTGCCAACAACCACGGCAGCATGGAGAAGATCGGGGAAGACTGGTATATCTTCTATCACCGGCATACCAACGGTACGAACTATTCCCGCCAGGGCTGCTTTGAAAGACTGGCATTCAACGGAGACGGCACGATCCGCCAGGCGGAGATTACCTCCTGCGGCAGCGTCTGTCCCCTGGAGGGCGAAGGATACTATCCTGCCTATATTGCCTGCCATCTGTTTACCGATACGGAAGTTACTTATGTGCCCTGGTCCGGATGGATGGATGACCGTTTTCCGAAGATTACCCAGGAAATTGAAGAAGGCGGAAAGGGAATCGGGTATATTGCGAACATGCGGAATTCCGCGACAGCCGGTTTCCGTTACTTTGACTGCCGGGGCGTGAAAAAAGTCAGCATCCGCACAAAAGGATACGCAACCGGAAGAATGGAAATCCGGACGAGCTGGGACGGGGAATCGATCGGCTCCCTTCCGATTGGCTATGCGAACGTCTGGCATGATACGGAAGCGGAGATTGCCGTGCCCGACGGTATACAGTCTTTGTATTTCACATTTTCCGGGAACGGTCACCTGCAGTTTGCAGGATTTGAACTGATCAGGTGATTTTTGACCGGGACGGAGACATGAAAAGCCCGCTGTGAGCGGGCTTTTCATGACCGATCGTTTATTTGGCTGCGTCAAAAAGCAGGATCCAGTCTTTTTCAGGACAATACACCCGGCGGGTATCGATGGGCGAACCCATATCGACTTTTTCGGCTGTTTCCAGGCGGTCGTTTGTCATATAGGAAAGGAAGGATTCCAGCTCGGAGGCTTCACGGAGGTTTGGCTGGTGGGAGCAGAGTACGTTCCGGACTTTCATATGGGTTTCTTTTTCCAGCACATCAAGGAGACTGAGCATATTCCGGTGCCACTGCCGGACGGGCAGGGAGCAGGGAAACCACATCCAGGTACAGGGGTTCCAGTCGTCGCCGGTCAGCAGGAGCTGCATATCCGGAATGAACAGGACAAGGCTGCCGGAAGTATGGCCGGGAACGTTGAGAAGCCAGGCTTTCCGGTTCCCCAGGTCGAACCGGCAGCAGGGAAACTGCCCGAGCTTCCGGGAGTACGCCGGGCTTTCCGGCTTCGGTACAGGCGCTGTAAGGAAGTCTTCCGGTACGGCAAGTCCTTTTTCTTTCGCCTGGCCTTTTACTTTTTCACGCTGTTCCGGCGCGGTACGCAGGCTGAATTCTTCCAGATCCTGCGGATCCATCAGGCAGCGGCCAAACCATTTTGCGCCGAGCACGTGGTCGTGGTGCCCGTGGGACAGGACCAGTTCGACCGGCTTATCCGTCAGTTTCCGGACAAATCCTGCCACGTCCTCCAGACCGTAGCCCGCATCAAAAAGCAGGGCCGAATCGTCTCCTTCCACGAGGGTGAAACTGACGCCCATAGCATCGGTGATGTGCGTGACCCCGGGGAAAGGACTGTATGCCGTAAACATCGGCGATGCCTCCTTATGGCTTATCTGAATGCGAAAATTGTACCACGGAATCTGTGTGAAAACCATACAAACCGGATCAACCTTCAGCGCGGACAGGACAGTTCCGCAATCTGCTCGATCATGTGATGCAGTGCTTCTGCCCGGAGGTTATCAGCAGCCTTGTAGTATACTTCCTTGCCCTCGCGCCGCGAAACGATGAGCCCGCAGGAACGCAGCAGCTTCAGGTGGTGTGACAATGCCGGACTGGACATATCCATCATCGCAGACAGATTCAGCAGGCATGCTTCACAGTGGCAAAGCAGCCAGAACAGCCGGATCCGGGTACCGTCACTCATCAGGCGGAACAGTTCTGCGGAGGCAGTGAACTCCTCCGGAGCCGGCATATGGTCGAAAAGGCGCCCGGCAGATTCGCCATGGGGATGGGGAAGATGCGGCATCGGTATTTCCTCCTTAAACACGGCTTACGAACAAGGCGCGGATGGCATTGAGTACGGCCAGGATCATGACGCCGACATCTGCAAATACAGCCAGCCACATATTGGCGATGCCGAGCGTGCCGAGAACCAGGCAGACAGCTTTGACAGCCAGCGCAAAGACAATATTCTGCCGGACGATACGCATACACCTGCGGGAGATCCGGATCGCCTTGGCGATCTTCAGCGGATTGTCATCCATCAGGACGATGTCGGCGGCTTCAATTGCGGCATCAGAACCCATGGCGCCCATGGCGATGCCAAGGTCAGCCCGGGTAAGCACCGGCGCGTCGTTAATCCCGTCGCCTGCAAAGGCGAGCACTTCATTCGGATGCTTTGATTTCAGGAGTTCCTCCAGCAGGGAAACCTTGTCCTCCGGCAGCAGGTCACTGTAGACCTGGTCCAGTTCCAGATGCTCAGCTACCTGCTGCGCAACCGCGTCCCGGTCTCCGGTAAGCATTATGGTCTGCCGGATGCCGGCAGCTTTCAATGCGGCAACAGCTTCCCTGGCTTCAGGCTTTTCCCTGTCTGATATGACGATATGTCCGGCATAACTGCCATCGATCGCCATATGGACAATTGTACCTGTTTCGTGGCATTCCATGCAGGAAACACCGATACGTTCCATCAGGCGGGTGTTGCCGGCGGCAACCTCCTTCCCGTCAATCTGCACAAGAACACCGTTGCCGCTTATCTCTTCCACGCGGGTAACGCGGTTCAGATCCAATGCCTTGCTGCAGGCTTTCCGGATACTGACAGCAATCGGGTGGGAAGAGGAGGATTCTGCCAGCGCAGCATATTCCAGCAGTTCTTCCCTGGCCAGTTTGCTGTGGTGGACAGCAGTGACCTCAAAGGTTCCCTGCGTCAGGGTACCGGTTTTGTCAAAGACAACCGTGCTTGTACGGGCAAGCTCTTCCAGCCAGACGGAACCCTTGACCAGGATGCCGGCTTTTCCCGCGCCGCCGATTCCGGCGAAAAAGGTCAGCGGAATGCTGATCACGAGTGCACAGGGACAGGAGATCACGAGGAAGGTCAGCGCACGGTAAATCCAGTCGCCCCATTCCGGGACAAGCCCGAGGAAAAGGGTGCGGACCAGGGGCGGGAGCACGGCCAGCGCCAGCGCGCTGAGGACAACCGCAGGCGTATAAACCCGTGCAAAGCGGGAAATGAAGTTTTCCGAGCGGGACTTCAGTGAGGATGCATTTTCCACAAGCTCAAGGATTTTTGATACGGTTGATTCCCCGAATTCTTTTGTTGTACGGATCCTCAGCAGGCCGTTCATATTGATGCAGCCGCTGAAGACCTCGTCTCCCGCCTTCACGTCGCGCGGAACGCTTTCCCCGGTCAGGGCAACTGTATTCAGGGAGGATTCACCTTCCTCCACGATTCCGTCGATCGGGACTTTTTCCCCTGGGCGGACGATGATCAGGCTTCCGGCAGGCACTTCATCCGGATCCTTTTCTTCCTGCCCGTTTTCGGTTTCCAACCGGGCAAAATCCGGGCGGATGTCCATCAGGGCGCTGATGCTCTTCCGGCTTTTGCCAACGGCATAACTCTGGAACCATTCGCCGATCTGGTAGAACAGCATGACGGCTACAGCTTCCACAAAGTCGCCGGTTTTCAGCAGCCCAATGGCCAGCGCGCCGACGGTGGCGACGGCCATCAGGAAGTTCTCATCAAAAACCTGGCGGTTCAGGATCCCTTTAAAAGCTTTCTTCAGGATATCATAGCCGATGATTCCGTAGGGAATCAGATACAGCAGGAATAAAGGAAT
>Ga0310694_10002104_pt1 | contig 21025 bp, 30 predicted proteins | sample 174DNAGHGhighgp2_FD_203884 | JGI IMG/M metagenome (GOLD analysis project Ga0310694, IMG submission 203884) | Sheep rumen microbial communities from Palmerston North, Manawatu-Wanganui, New Zealand - 1742 DNA GHGhigh gp2 (v2) (version 2) | ecosystem: Host-associated > Mammals > Digestive system... | reverse complement strand
TGATAGCACGGGACACCATAGGTTTCTCCAAAAATGTTTTCAGTTCCACGAAGCGGAACCGTCATTTCTTGTTTGCCAGTCTTAACTTTTGAGTAATTGTCTCCTAGTCCGCTAGCGAGCGGACCAGGCCGACCCAACGCATTTGTCGCTATAATATCGCTGAACTCAGATACCTGCATATCAGATACAAGACCTTTCATCATATCAGAGGAAAGCTGAAATACTGCGCCTGTTTTCTTTTGAGCTATCATCTTGAAAATCTTCTCATCATCCAAGTCGTAGATGGCTTTGTATAAGTCCTCAATGGTCTTTCCTATGTTATCCAATGTTTTCTGTATGACATCTAAAGTCTTGAGCCCCAAGATGTCTAGCTTAATCATGGAACATGCCTCAATAGGTTCCTTTGGGAAGAGCGTTATAGCATTGCCTTCTTTATCATATATAACTGGAGTTACATCAGTAACAGGCATCGGAGTAACAAGAATGCCGGAAGCATGAACACCAGTATTGCGAGGAGTGCCCTCAAAGGCGCGAGCCAGCCGAAACATCTCGGTATTCTCTTTTTCTATTGCCTGGAATTTGGCATAGGCATCTGGGTTATCTTTCTCTAACGCATCTAAGTCCTTAAAAGAAAAACCTGCAGCAGGATTCCCCATAATCTCGTCTAAGTCTTTAGTGACTTTCTTGACTATATTCAAAGGAATTTTAAGTACGCGGCCAACGTCAGTGATGCCAGATTTGACGCCTAATACGGAAAAAGTCCCAATATGGGCAACCTTGTTTTCTCCGTAATAATCTTTGAGATGTTGAATGACATCGGGACGACGAGACCAGGAGAAATCCATATCGACGTCCGGCGGGTCTACTCTATCCTTAGTTAGGAATCTAGAGAACCAGAGCCCGTGCTTGATTGGATCAACCAGTTTGGTTATTCCGAGAGAGAACAGAACTAGAGAACCAGCTGCTGAACCACGGCCAGGGCCAACAAGGATTCCGTTTTCTACGCACCATGAAGTATACTCGCGCACAGTCAAGAAGTATGGCGCGAATCCTTTCGAGTTAATAACATCCAGCTCGTAAGCAAGACGCTGTTCATATTCAAATCTGTTGCATTCAGGATGACGAGACAGATAACTGTACATGCCATTGTAAGCGAGATAAGTAAGGAAGCTCTCTGCTGTCATACCTTCAGGCACTTCTACTTCTGGGAAGATCGGATGGTCATATCCAAGTTTGATATTGCCGTCAACCTTGTCGGCTACCTTGGCTGTTTCAGCGAGGGCGGCCATATAGAAGTTTTTGTACTCTTCTTGAGCCGCCATAGAGATCTGCTGTGCCTCGAATGACTCGACCATTTCTTCTTCTGACTTGATCCAGAAATCATTGGAATAGCTCATACGGTCTGGATCGTCTATATACTTTCCAGTGCCTATACAGAGCAGGACCTCATGATCATACCAATCTTCTTTTAATGTCCAGTGGACATCGTTGGTGGCTACGGTCTTGATATTGAGTTCTTTGGCCATCTGCATGTAATACAAGTTAGTCTGCCATTGCTTCTCGATGTTGAGCGGCTGTATCTCAAGATAGAAGTCATCGCCAAAAATTTTTTTGAGATCGATGAGATATTGGCGGGCTTCGTCTTCCTTACCTTGCTGAATCATATGGCTGGAATAGGAACTGATACATGCAGCAGTGCAGATAATATCTTCATGGTACTTGCGGATGAGCTCCATGTCACAGTGATAGCGCCCGTTGAACTTTCCATACTGGGCAGCCTCTGAAGTAAGCTTCACAAGGTTATGCCAGCCGTTACGGTTCTTGGCGATGAAGAGGATATGATGGCCGGTTGTATCGTACATGTAGTCTTTTACGGCTTCATTGATTTCGCTCTTCTTGGTTTTCTTATCCTGAGTCCATTCAAGAGTGATCTTTCCGGCTTCGACAGCTTTCTTGATTGCGTCTTTCCGGCGCTCTTCTAGTGGCTTGGTAATGTTCCACATAGACTTGGTGTAGTATCCTTCAACCCCCAGCAGTGGTTTGATTCCCTGCTTGTGACACTGCTCATTGAAGGCGTAACAGCCCTGAAGGCCTCCGTGATCCGTAATTGCACAGGCAGTCATGCCCAATTCTTTGATCCTTGCTACGCATTTTTCCACAGAATTGAACCCGTCCAAGAAGCTGTAGCTTGTGTGTACATGCAGGTGAACAAAATCGGACATATGATCAGCTCGCTTTCATATCTATTATCCTGAATGTGATATCGTCTTTCTTCCGTTTCGTGGTGAAGTCATTGAAGCCTACGGTGCTAATAGAGCCCGCGATGTCCATCTTCTCGGGCTTGCCAATCTTGGCGTAGTCGGGGAACATCCCCCAACCTACCAGAGTCAGCTTCTTGCCTTCCTTGTCCTTGGCTTCGAGGACGAGGTGGTCTTTGTTCTTGAACGGCTGCTTGGCTGTCACGACCACATCCTTCATGTAGAAGTTGGGGGCTGGACAGATGCTCTTGTCGTAAGGGATAAGTGCAAGCTCGTCCATGTTGTCGGTGGTCAAGTCTTTGAAGGTTACTTCCGAATCAAGCGTGATTGTCTTCTCAATGGGCTTCAGATCCTTGAGAGCTGTCCTTGCGTCTTCAATGAACTGAGCCATTTTGCTATCACTGCGGTAGAAGGTGATGCCTGCTGCCCCCGCATGGCCACCAGCCTGCTTGATGACTCCTCTCTCTTGTTCTCTCTTAAGGAATGACAGAATATCGATACCAAGAACAGAACGTACAGAGCCTTTGTAGACTGGCTCGCCATCGCTGTCATAGGCCTCGTGATATACAATAGCCGGGCGCTGATACGTTTCTGCTATCCTTCCGGCTACGGGGCCAGCAATCCCTGAACTGTTTTTGTCCAGCTCTATTAGAGCAATTTTATCTTCATTAGAAGGTTCTTCAATACCAGCCATGAAATCGTTCTGTTGCTTCTTTCTCTTGTAGTTCAGATCGTCTATCTCCTTAAGTGTTTCCAAGATCTCGTCTTGGCTATCAGAAAGCAATAGATTCGCGCCCGTTCTCGTTTCTCCCATACGTCCACATGCGTTAAGCATAGGAGCCAATTCCCAAGCAAATGTTTCTGCGTTGATATATTCTTTCTGCAGATATTTCATGAAACAATTGAATAGGAGACTCTTTCTTTCGTTAATGATATAGAGTCCGAGGTTAATCAGAGCCATGTTCTCAGGAACCATCGGCATGACATCTGCTACGGTGCCAAGCGCTACATAGGGAATGTACCTGGACATGCGATCGGTTTTCTCTAATCCGTATTCTCTTTCAAGTATATCCTCTACTACGGAGCAGACTTTCCACGCAACGCCCGCGCCGCAAAGATGTTCTCCCACTTTGTTCTTGGAAGCCTTTGGGTCACATACAGGAACATTGGGGATTCCTGATACTTTGTCGGCCTCATGGTGGTCAGTAACGATCACATTGATATCATGTTCTTTGAGGAAGTTGATTTCATCATGCTTGGCAATGCCATTGTCTACAGTGATAACTGTAATAGCGCGAGACTCTTTACTCTCAACAACTTCTTTGCAGAACTCCATGCTGAGACCGTATCCTTCTGTTCTCTCGGGAAAATGAACTACCGCCTTACCGCCGAGTTCTCCCAAGAACTTGCTCATGATATACCCGGACGTAAGTCCATCAACATCATAGTCAGCGTAGATATAGAGAAAATGACTGTCGCATACTGCTTTGATGATCTGCCTCGCGACTTCCTCTATGCCTTCGATATCGTAAGGATTCTCAAGAAGGCTCTTCGGGTCATGGAGGAGCTTCTCAGGAATGCCAGGAGTCATCCTGCTCTCAAGGACTTCGGCTAAAAGTCTGCCACACGGGATAGCTTTCATGAGATGGCGTACGGTCAGTTCGTTGTGCCGTTTGATTTTCCACTGCATTTCAACACCTCCAGTTTATCCATAACCGCTTTGCGGATGAAATTGCTTACTGTTCTTCTGTCTTTATGGCAGGCCTCTCTGATGGCGGCGGCTTCTTTCTCTGTGAATACAGCCGTGAGCTTTACCATTCCTTCTCTCATCATCAGTCTCCTTTCTTGTTCCGAACAGTTCGGAACTTTGTATGCTTATTATAGCTTAATCTCTGGCAAGTGTCAATGGTTACTTGCGCTAATTTTTGGTAATACTGCTTAAGAGAGGTGATTTTATAATGAGAAAAGTAACAGTACAGGAACTCTATGAGATGGCATGTCAGGCCAGGGAATCTATCTGGGAGCAGGCTGGAAGGTACGACCGTGACCCGAAGGTGTATCTCCATTGGACTGCAGGCCACTATGCTAACGGTGACGAATCGCAGTGCTATCTCAACGACTATCATGTAGCCATCGACGAAGACGGGACTATGTATGTCAGAGGAGGTCTGGACGATGTCAGGGCTCATACTTATGCCAGGAACTCAGGAGCGGTCGGACTTTCCCTGACCTGCGGGTATCAGTCTGGATCCAGCTGGATCGGGAGCGAGCCGCCGACTACTGCACAGATTGATGCCATGGCTCAGGCAATCGTAGCTGTTTGCGAAGGTCTGTGGCTCACAATCGACAAAGATCATGTCATGACCCATGGAGAAGCGGCCAACAACGAAGACGGCCTTGACATCCATCTTCCGTATGCCTGGTGGAACGATGGATATGGTGACGGTGATACCCGTGGTGACCTTGAGTTCCTTGGGACGGATGAGTCCCCGAGCTACAACCCTACCGCGACTGATGGTTCCAGAGGCGGAGACGTATTGCGCGGCAAGGCATTGTGGTGGAAAGAGCAGGGTATCATCAAGCAGTGATTGATTCCTGCGGTCAGATGTGGTAAAATATTATCAGCTCATTTTACTACAGAGAACCCGCTTGGTTTGTTTATTAATGTATGCAGCCATTCCTGTTTTGCTGATGTTGACCAAGCGTATAGACAAAAAACCACTGAGACTACCCAGCTCAGTGGTTTTTTTGTTAGTGCTTTATTTTTACGCCGGCTTCGATACCGTCAAGAGCCGTGGTGAATACGTCATCCAGGACGAAGTCCCTGCGCTCTGAATCTTTGAGCGTATTCAGGATGACCAGATCATCGAAAGCCAATGCCTCTGCCCATCCCTTGATAGCCGCGCTGACACATCTGGCAATGATCTTGTCTCCATGACGGGCGCTGTCATAAGCATCTAGGAAGAACTTGATTGCTTCGGCGGCGTCCATAGCCAAGTAGATAAGCTCTTTGAAAAGCTTCTCTGCTTTGCCGTCAGCTTTCGGATATGCCTCTGCGAGCATAGCCATGAGCGCTCTTCCTATCGGCTCCAGCTTTGCATGGCTCCAAGTCTTGGGATCAATCTCGTTCATGAGAGGAATTGGGTCATGGACGCGGGATTCCTTCAATGGTGGAACCTCAGATCTTCCAACCTTCTCAAGTACGCCAGTGATATCCACGACTTTAGCTTTAGCCTCTCTTATGTTTCGAATCTCTTCTGCTATCTCATCTTGTACTTCGATTTCAAGCACATCAATATCATCAGAACGGATCAAGACATCGGAAACGCGGTTTCCCTGCTCGTCCTTGACAAAGAACTCAGTGAACTCATTGGCTTCAAGGCTGTCCATGAGCATGGCCCTTGAGCCAGCAAAGAATATTTCTCCCTCGCAGTTGCCATGCTTCAGCATAACAACAGGAACAAAAATCTCCTCCAAAAATATCCCCCTCCGTAAAACATATCAGCAAGCGAGTCTTAGCAGCGCTTTCTTCCCGCTCTTGCGGCTCCTCTGTATTCTGTCGTAAGAGACGCCAAGTGCGTCAGCCAGCTTGAACGTGGCTCTGCGCCGGGCCTGATTGCAGGCATTGACCGGCATGCAGAACTCCTCGGCTATCTGCCTGTCGTTGTAATCCTCTAAGTAATATTTGACAATGAGCTTGCGCTCGAACGGATCCAAGCAAGTGAACGTCTCACTGCAATCCAAGCCACTGATCCACGAACTGCCCGGGAGCCCCATGGAGTCCTCGTACATCCTGTCCTCGAACTCGCTGTCCAGCGCCTTCTCCTCGCTGTTCTTCATGAAGTCCTCGTACTCCAGCTTGTTGTAATGGATATTGCCCGGGTTCTTGATGTACCCCTGGATATGTCTGACTACCTCATAGAGATAGACATTGTAGAGATATCCGCAGAAGTTCCTGCCCATCTGCTTGTAGCGCTTCGCCAGTATGAAGAAACACATCTGGAGGTCCGAGATGATCTCCTCTTTCTGTTGCATCCCGTATGTCTCCTTGACGAAATTGAAACGGTTCAATATCTCGTGGCGCATCTTCTTTGATTGGCGGTCTCTCCTGAGAGCCATCTTCAGATTTGTCTCAGGGATGAAGCAGGTAACAAAACGCTTCATCTCCTTGTCCTTGAAGTCTATATGCCCTGTCTGGATCAGGATCAGATATTTCTTGAAGAGCGGGGCAAACTTCTTTATCAACTGCTCCCCAGCAGAGTTGCTCGTCGCAAGTTCCTGCGGAGTCGGATTCTCGTTGAACTGCAGTTTGTAGTCCATTATGAGGTCTTCTACCTCACTCCATTCTTCTGCGTGGACGAGAAAGACGTCCGCGCCTTTAACATTAGTGTCGCTGAATACTTCTTGCGACGTTGTCTCTTATTCCCCTATCCGCTTTTTCTCGTAGCCTTTTTCGTTGTCTTTCGTATTTCTTTTATTTCATCGAGCGTCATCCAGTCATTGGAAGACGCTCTCCATTGGACGCAATGGAATTCGATGTCCGGATACTTGTACTCGAATAGCTTCTGCTTGAGCTTGAATACTTCTGTCTCCTGGCCTTTTACGTCGATAGCTGTGATGCTGCCGTCGTTCTTCGTGATCACGAAGTCAGGGATGTAATGGATAGCCCTGACAATCTTGCCAGTATGCTTGCTGCGGTATTTAGGTTGGAGCTCATACTCGACCTGGCATTCGAATTTCTTGATCTCTTTATCCTGCTTCAAATGCAGGAGGTACACATAGAACTTCGCTTCCATGATGGAATCAAAGACGCGCCCGTTGACCTCTGCCTTGAGGGCGCCGTACTTGCTCTTAGTCTTACTTTCAGAAGCTGACGGTAGTGTGAAGCTCTTTACAAGCTTGTCTTTCGCCCATGCTTTATGGGTATCAGCAATAGATTTCGTCTTGTAGCGTATGCCGTCAACGACATTGAGCTGTACGACTTTTCCTTGCTTTGGCAGCTTTCTGGAAGCTGTTTTCTTTTTTCTTGTAGTAGCCATAAAAAATGCCTCTCATAAACGCTCTATAAGTGAGTAATCTACTTTACTGTAAATTATAACATCACTTGTGAGCGAATACAAGAGGCACTTGGAAAGAATTAAGCAATTCTAATAAGAACATCGCGCTCGTCAATGACGCGATATTCCTTGTCTTTGTACTTGATGACAGTACCGGCGAATTTCTCATAGATGATACGGTCGCCGACTTTGATAGTCAACGGTTTTACCGTGCCGTCATTGAGCGTGAGTCCTTCGCCCGCGGCGATAACCTTTGCGATCTGGCTCTTTGCATTCTTCGGCTGGTTCGGAATGATGATGCCGAACTCGTTCTCTTTTTCTGTCTCGATCTCCTGCTCTACGATGAGCTTAGTTCCGATAGCTTCAAGTTTCATGCTCTGCCTCCTTTCTTGTCAGTCTTCTTGGCGGCAGACTTCTTTTTCTTTACGCCGATCTTCTTGTCAGAAGCAGGCTCTACAGCATACTCTTTGCCTGTAACAGTATTTTTAGCGGCGTGTCCTACGCGCTCCGAGATCTCCATAGCCATGTTAGTCATTCTCCTCACAATAAAACAAAATCAAAATCAACAAAAACAACAACAAATCTTCCATACTACTATCACTACTTCTCTCTACGCTTCTGCCTCAAGAGCAGGATAGCGTTTTCTTTCCCGAGGAAAGCCGGCAATAGTTCTTCTATGCCTTCTTTTGAGAAGTGCGTTGAGTCCTCGATGGCAATCAGGTCTGCTTCCTGTCCCTCCATAATCTGTTTGGGAGGCCATCGATCTGAGAAGTATTGGAAGCAGTGCGTGCCATCTTTGTCGCTCTCTCCGTATTTGATATCATCTTTGTCGACGATCACGAGAGCCTTGCCAAATGGAGTCAGTGCTTTGAGCGCCGTCTTCGTACATAGCAGGAACTCTCTTCTTGTACAATCTTCTGGCAGTGTTATGATTCTCATATTTTCCCCTCTTTATTTATACCACGCTCGGCAGTAGTTCTTCATGTCGCAGGAAGAACAGAATGTATTCTCCCTTGGGAAGAATACTTTGTTCTCGATGCACTTCCCTATAGCCACTACGGTACTTTCCAGCCGCAGAAAATCATCGTTTGCCCTGTATGTGAAGAAGTCCTGCGCCGTATGGACATGATGGATATGGACACCTATATCTTTATTCATGAGCTTCTTGAAAGCGAAAGCATCCATGGTGTATTTGAGTTTCATATCCATGACAGCTCTGTCAGGCGCTCTCCTGTCGAAATCGAAAACAAGCAGTTCCATTTTCTTGTCAGGAGTGACCGCCACTATATCTATCGTTCCTGTCAATTCTATAGGATGCTCCTGATTGAATACGATGCTGTACGGGATATTGGTGCTGCCGATCATGAGCTGCTTATCCTCTGCCCAGCGATACATCTGCATGAGGGCCGTGATTCCGTCTACGACCCTCTTGTCAGTGATGTACTCTTTGTTCTCGCCGCAAACCCTGTCCCACATCTTCTGCACGTCTTTCTTTGAGGGAACAACTTGCGCGGCCAATCGGGAGCAGAAAGCATGAGCCACTTTATTTAGGAGCTTGTTCATGCTTGGCTGTTCTACAGGGGTAAGGCCATATTCATACGCGCCCAGATAGTATATGGGGCATCTCATGTAATGATAGAGCTGTCTCTCTGTCAGCTTCACGGCTTATTTTCTTCCTTCTCTTGTTCTTCGAGAATCTGTGTGCGCTTGTAGTCAGCACATTTCTTGTTCTGGCAACGGCCTTTCGCATCCAGCTTCTTGCCGCAGAACGGACATCTCTTGATTTTAGCCATTGTTCGCTTCCTCCAGTGAATTCATATATTCCTGCATCAGTGCCGCATATTCTTCTTTGAGCTCGCTGACAAGCTCTTCATCATTACTCAAGATAGCAGTAACCAACGAGTCCTTGAGCTCTTTCACCTGCTCCTCGTATTCCTTCTTCACCGTATTAATCTGTTCATACGAAGATTCTGGAGCAGATACCGGAGAATTCGTTTCCGGATCTCGGATATATCCATTGCCGTATTCGCCTTTGTCGATATAGCCCTGGTAGTATTTCCAGTCTGTCTCCGATATCTTGACATACTCGTCGGCAACCAGTTCGTTGTACTTGTCGTCTGTAAGGTCGCCGTCGATCAAGACAAAATCTTCGAGGCGGTTCTGCTCATCAAAAGACGCCAGAAAATATGACTCGGGCGGAGTGTATTCAGATTCTGTATATTCGTTCTCTTCCAAGTGTTCTCCCTCTCTTCTTAGCTTATGAGCTTTTTCGACTTAAGGAAATTGATTACCCATGCTGTTGTTGCAATCTTAGTGGAATTGTCAGCAGTGGCGGGGGTAGGAGCAGTAGCAGCTACAGTACCGTTATTATTATAAACTGCAATACTTCCCCTGGCCTTACTTCCCGATGCGAATGTATAAGCACTTAAGATCATAGCGGTTTGCCCATTAGTATCAACAGAACACTCCAACAACCCGAGTCTATTTGCTGTACCGTTGCCGTCACTAGCACAGAACGGTATACCCATGTACTGCGTTGAGGATAGCTTGGCTGCCTTGTTTGCTACGCCAGTCATTCTCATAGTGATACCGCCTGTCATTACGTCCCCGGCCTTCGCATAATAGGTATTGACTATATTCCGATTCGAGGAATCATTGGTGGCCTTAGTAGCAGATGCCGCATTTCCAGTGCAAGAGCCTGCGCTCCCTGCACTTTTAGCATAGTTTACGCTGAAGTTTGACGGGTTATACACATACATATCAGTTCCCGGGTCATTTCCACCCCAGAGCCAAGTAGGTTGTCCACCTTGGCCTTTCCAAAAGAACTTCATGCCGCCGGATGCCGCACCACCTTTTCCAAGAAGTGCCGCCGTAGATGCCGTAGCGGCATTACCACTGATATTGATACCCCAAGTACCGGAAGCACCAGCTCCTGTTTTAGTCGGAGCATCTGTGATACCATATCCGCCGAGAGAAGTAGGTTTGCCTGTAACTCCAGACCAAGCTACATTAGTAGCGGTTTTGGCATTTCCCGTGCAAGAGCTAGCAGTTTTGGCATTACCAGAGCAAGAACCGGAAGAACCGGTAACATTGATACCCCAAGTACCGGAAGCACCACTACCTGTTTTAGTCGGAGCATCTGTGATACCATAGCCAGAAAGAGTTGTTGGCTTTTCAGTTACTCCAGACCATGGTACGTGTTCAGCTGCATATGCTGCATTAGCATACGCGACTGATTTTTCACTGTCCGGAGTATTGTTTACTTTATCTAACCCGACATCGTCTTTAGTGATAGTTATTTTACCTGAAATATCTATAGCTAATACATTGCCATCACTTCCCTTGATACCCTTGATTACATTCTTTTCAGCCCCAGCCTCGATGCCGTCCAATTTTGTTTTAGATTCTGTATCGAAATCGTTTGTAGAAAGCCCTTTTCCTTCTTCTTTCTTTACAAAATCTATTCCTAAGTTTTCTTCTGTGATACCTACGTTACCGTCTGAGTCTATTGCTAATGTATTACCGCTGTTTCCCTTAATACCTTTGATGATATTCTTCTCGGCGCCGGCCTCAATTCCGTCAAGCTTCTTTTTTGCTTCTGCATCGAAATCATTCGCGGAGAGTCCTTTCCCTTCTTCTTTCTTCACGAAAAGACGAAGGGCTTTCTTCCAGAGTTTAGAGAAATGTTTCGTTGAGAGGTATCCCATTAAAAATCCTCCAATCTGTTTTAGTTACGGGCATTCTGACGACGTTTGGCAAAGATAGCCCGGATCTCGTCGGTATCTCCTACGAGCCTTCTAGGTTCGTCCTTCACGATAGCATTATCGTTTATCGTATAGTTCGAAGGAAGCGCCGCTTCTAAGTCGTTGAAGTTGTTGCCGGTTCCATCCCTGAATTCATCATAAGAGATCATCAACTGGTATGTCAGAAACATACCAACTGTTACTCCGATCAGACAACTGAATATTGCTGTCAATACGATCATGATTCCGCCTCGACTTCTGTAACAGGAATCTCCCCATTCATCTCTACGACGAACCAGCGAGCCAGAGCCATCATCCCCTGCGGGGAATCCTCTTTTACCTTGCACATAGGTACAGGGCAATCATCCCCGAGCTGTCCCTCGATATGCTGGCATATGAACTCGAAGTGATTCTCTTTCATGTGAGCCATCTTCGCAATCTCCTTGAGGTTCTGCCTTGCAAGGAACAGGGATGTAATGCTGCCGTCGTAGAACAGGTTGTGTACCATCGTAGCTGCGTAAGTGATAGCCATCCACTCTGCGTTTCTTGGATCCTCATACATACCACGTTTCTTGAGGCGAGCAATCAGGAAATCTGCAACCAGATTGGCTTCTTTCAGCTTCCCTATATCACCGTACTCGGTGATAGCCTCATAGACAAAACCTGAGAACGGTTCCTTAAGCATAACCAGGTGGCGGCCAAGATCTTTATCGTCTTTCAGAATTGACGCGAATTCTTCTCTTTTAAGCATTTTTGTTTTCCTCTCTTTTTTAGATTTCTTGATTGCTGAAGCTAAGTAGCTTGGCAATCTTGTCTGCCTGATGCTTCTGGGTGTCGCAGATGTTCTTCTTCTTTTCCTTGGCACATTCAAGGCAACGAGCCACAGAAGGATTGAAGTTGCGGCATCCATAGCAGATCGGACATTTATGATACTCAGGACAGCGTGTTTGGTATCCGTATACATCCTGAGGTGTTTTCGGCTTCTTCACAGTGGTCGATCCTTTCTTAGTGGGATATAGCGAATATCGTGTCTCCGACATAATCATGGGCTAAGGCCTCGGCTAAGGCCTCGAAGTCCCAGTCAGCTGGTGGTGTGTCCCGGATTACTTCTATGACGCGCTGGGCCATGTTTCTGTCTAGGCCTTTTGCTACAAGGTCGAATTGTATCTGGCTAAGGGTTGAATGGTTTATTCTTCTACCAAAATATCTCCGAATCGTATCTTCGATGATATCTACGATACTCTGTACGTTGACTCTCTGTACGTTGACGGCATAAACTTCCGTGTCTCGCCAGCTGTTACTTGCGCGGGCTTTCCTTCGCATCGTCCAATAGTCGAAAATGTCCATCTGAAATCGCGGCGTGGGCGCCCCCATCTCTATAGGTGGGGGGGGGGAAGCCGCCGCTCCCTCCTATCTAAAATTTATCTTAGTCACGAGAATGCAGCGGGGCAGTGCATTGACCATCATCTACTTTGAATTGAGATGTTATTTTTGGCAAATGACAGCTGACAAGCTGGCTGAGAGGGCTTTCTATTTCTTTACCAAAAAGCTCATGAATGTATGTGTCGATGCTTTCGATGATTCTGCGCTCTGTATTTTGCACATAATATTCAAAAATGTCCATCATGCCCCTCCTTGATTAGACCATAGCCATTTAGCATGTGCAGTATCTTTGATTGCGTCTATTATGTATTCGACCTGTGTATCATTCAGACCTCGAAGATACAGGTCTTGCTCTAGCATCTCAATGTTCTTTTTGTTCATATTCTTGCCTTTGTATTTATCTACTACACACTGAATTCCTTCGATGACTCGACAAAGGCTTTCCAGTACGCGCAGTTGCTTGGCTTCTATTTTAATTCACCTACCAATACAAAGCTGGCCTTATTGTCATCCTTCTCGCTCTCGGAATCCTGACATGCGGCATCCCTCCAAAAGGATCAGATAAATCCTGACAGTCTACTTCTTGCGTTATAGTTATACCGTTACATCTTCCATTACACAAGTCAGGGCAGTCTATCGACGCATAGATACCGTAATTAAGGAAATCTTCCCTCATTTGCTGTAACGTTGCTCGATTCATTATTTTTCCGAAGTATTTATCTGTTATGTCTTGGATTATTCCAGCAAGTCCTTGCTGTTTCTTTTCTTGTGCCTGCGAGTATTCAAAGATATCCATAGTCATTTTACCTCACGGGAAGGCCGAGAGCCACAGGATTGATTGAGTTGTTCTTGACGTAGTCATCGAATTTCCTGTTCTCCGTCTGAATGTGCCTTCCTGTTAAATCATCGTATAAAGAACCGTTTATTCTTTCTTTAAGATATTTCAAATCAATACGAACGTCCCCGGTATTAGACAACTGGGGAACGTCCGTGAAGATAATGGAGGAATTTACGACGTTATTGTTCTCGAACTTCAGAGCGCGTGTTTTTCTGCGTCTGGAGTTCCAGTACTGATAAATGTCCATCAGCCCATCTCTTCAATGTCGTCCAGGATCTGTTTGATATGCTCCTTGCAGATGATGAGGCGCTGGCCGTTCACAGGAACACGGTAGACATACTTGCCTTCAAGATGTCCATGCAGATCTTCTGCGGCTTCAGCGACGGGGATATTTTCTGCGATAGCCTTCTCGCGGGCACAGACAAGGCATACATCGTGGCGGTTTCCGAGGATTACGTTCGGGTTCTTCGTTCCTACATTAAGATTCATGATCATGTTTATCATCTTTCCCTTCTTCTGTTTCTTTGTATTGGTAGTACTGTTCTTCAATTTTCTTCACGTTAAGATCTATCAAGTCAGGCAAGCTAACCTTGCCATGGCACTCTTGACAGACAGCCCTGAATATCTTGAAACTGTATTTCTTTCCGAGAATAGTCTTATGTATATGAACAGTCTTGATCTTGTATTCCACTTCGCGCCTGCATTGGATGCAGAAGTCCTTCCCTTTCCTTTTCATGGCCTCCCCTTTCTGTCGTGTATCTTTCGAGCCGATGCCTTGCTTTCCGTAGTTGAGCCAATCCTTTCTTTTTGAGGAACAGCTCATGCTTCTCTCTCTGCTTCCAGAACTGGTAGATATCCATATGTTCTCCTGTTACAGCGACTGCGCTAATATACGGAATCTCTCGTTCTGCTCCTCACTGCACTCAGTAACTTTAGAATAGTCAGTAGTGAAGTGGTGATAGGTGATACCCTTGTAGCTGGACTTCTTGTTCTTTGCCCAGTCAAGCTCTATGACAGGCTGCTTGTATTCGCTGCCTTCTACTCGGTCGAAGATAGTGGCACCCTCCTTGTTCTTGTTCACGTCGTTATGTACGAGGAATAAGGCAGATGCCTCATAGATATATTCGCCGGACTCTTTCACATCATCTACGACGGGCCGGCGATTGCTGCCAAGCTTCTTCAGATGAAGACTGCCGAAGATGGGGCAGTCAAGAACTGTGACAGCCCATTCCTTTACCGTTCTGGCTATGTAGTCATTGCGCATCTTGTCTGATTCGAAACGCTGAGAAGAGAACCTCATGTCAGACAGGGAATCAATGCCCACGATGATATTGGCTTCCGGATCTTTCGCTTTGATCCAGCTCTGGAGCTTGATACAGTAATTCAAGATCTGCTCTCCGCATTTGATCTTCTTAGAGTCCACTACTTTGAAATGCTCTCTCGCATCCCGAAGTTCTTGGAGGCCGGCGGCTCTTCTGTTGAGGAAGGTGCGGGCAATCATGGCTTCCTCTGTATTGGGGTCATCATCTATGATCTCCTGATAACGCTGTGGCTTAGAACCTACGCCAATAGGGATGAGCTGGTTCATGGCTATGAGACGAGGATAGATTTCCTCAGCGGAGTCATCGAGGGAGAAATAGATACCGAACAGCTTGTTATCGGCATTCATGGCAAAGTCGTATATGAGATTAAGGAGTACACCACTTTTCCCACTATTACTTTCTCCGGCGAACATGAAGAAGCCTGACTCCAGACCCTCCATGTATTTGCTGAACAGGGGAAAGCTCGGAGCGATGTACCCCGCCCCTTTATTGTGAGCCTTCTCATCAAAGGCATCGAGATCATCAAGCGTCGTGGCAAAGAAGTCCTCGTCAGGAATCTGGTACGGATCTTCCTGGTTCTTGTCCAAAGCTATCTGCAATGCGTTCTTCTTGGTATCTTCTGCCATATCTTATCTTGCCTTTCTCTGTAGTTTACAAGTGTCTCCGACACAGAATCCCATCTCACGGAAGGAATTGCAGCCCCAGCCTCTGCCGTTATCTATCTCCCTTGCCGCGCTCCATACTGTAGTACGAAGCTCATGGGCTGCAAGAGGCGGGTCGTTCTGCTCGTTCCATTGCTCTATGATCTCCTGTGTTTCTTCCTGGGTGTATCCAGCCTGCATGATGCTGGAAGCCAATGCCACCATGGTACGGTTGCGCATGCCCTTGGAAATGCTTGTCCGCAGTATATGATCTACGCATGGGAGCATCTTCTGCTTTTCCTTGGGTATCTCCAGTTTCTTTTTTGGCTTGGCTCTCTGTGTTTCCCTTATCCTCACAACATCAGCGAATTGCCTTGCTGCTTCCGGGACGTACCTGGGAACGATAAAGGGGTATTGCCGCGGCTCCTTCGCCCATTCAACCATCTGCTCTTTCGAGAATTCATGGAGCTGCTTTGGCGTAATCGGTACTTTGTACAGGCCAGACTTGGCGTTGATTGAGTTAGGAAGCCGGAACAGCCTGCGCCTGTCATAGATAGCGGTGTCAAGAGAACCAGCACTGAACTGGACCTTGAAGTACATGGCCGCTCGCTTGAGAACGTCATTGATGTTCAGACACGGCTTCAAGCCAAATATCTCATGAGGCACGACAACGTGGAATCCTTTGTTGCCGGAGAAGTATATCTGAAGCATCTTGGAAGGAACCTTCCAGATATTCACAAGTACATGAAGCACGCGCTCGCACTGGAACTTAAGCTTGCCATAGGCTTCCTCTGTGTTGCCTTCCATGTCGAAGTCCAAGTACATAGAAGAGATTGCATTCATGCCATCCAAGTGTTCATTGTATCTGATATCCTTGGTCTCGATGCTATCAGGATGCTCGTAGCTGTACATACAGGTGTATATATCCTTGTTGTCGAATCTTTTGCGGTACTTCTCTATCTGCTGGCCGTATGTCATGTCACGGTCGATGAATATATTGCGGCGGAAGCCTGTCTTGGTGGCCCCGCCTATCTCTGATACTAGCATCTGGAAATTTCCTTTCCGTTCCCGTGGGCTGACTCATTGGCTACATGTGCCTTGAGCTCTTGGAAGACCTCTCCTACGTTGCCCTGGTCTTTGAGCTCGAATGGCTCTGTGATAATCATATGTTTCGCAGCTGCCTTGTCAATCAAGGCGAGCACGAAGTCCAGAGGCTCGATGAATGAGTAGCGAGCCTTCAGCATGTGATAGAATTGGCTGGAGAACTTCTTGTTGTCCAAGAGCTCATAATCAATGCCGAGTTGGCGCATGAAATAGCTGATAAGATCGGACATGGTGAAGCGGATCTTGTTTTCCAAGTAGAACTGGTGACTCTCTTCTTTTCCTGTCAGAGGGTTGAAATGCTGCTCCGGGCGAAGCTGGAGAATATGATGGAAGTAGAATTCGCCTCGCTTGATGAGGCTGCCTTCCCATAGCTCGTCCGGCAGATACTCCTTCAGGATGACCTTCTTCTTTGAGCATACAGTCATCGCGGCTACGATGCCGCTCTGGTTCACTCCTGCATCCAACATGTACTCAATCGTGCTGAGAGTACGCTCGTAATCACGTTCGTTGTCTGGAAATCCAGCACTGAAATTGTTATAGAAGAGTTCTCTCCAGTCCTTGCTTTTCATAATTTTCAGCATCCTTTCGACGGTTTTATCCGTTTTATCTATTGTGCTCTTTTATTATAAAGCTCCCACAAGTGAAAGTCAATATACTTGTGGGAGTTTATAGGGAATCTTTATTCTGATTCAAGTTCTTGGCTGAGTATCTCGTCGACTTCTTGATCGACATCCTGATCGGCCTTGTTGCCTATCTTCTCATCAGCACTCAGGCAGTATTTCTGTAATGATTCGATAACGGCATTATCCTGACGGACATCTTCTTTCCTGACATAAGTGTCAGCCATCTCTGTACGCATGTCTACTCCGTTATCGTTATAGAAGTTGTCATGGATCGGGTGGAAGTTCATGCCGTCATAGTAATAGAGCTTCTTATCAGTCTTGTTGAAATACAGCGTGTCTTCCGAACCGATTGCTGCATCATTGATATCGTTGACGAACTTGATATCGAAGTTCTCCTCAGGCAGATACTTCGGATCTATTTTGTTGTTTTCTCCAAGCCCTACAACCTTGCTGCCGATATCGCTTTCTACAACGGCGGATGCGAGGCGACTCTTTTCTTCGCTCGTGTAGTCATTGGATGAGAGTCCTTTCCCTGGTTGAGTTCTTACGTATGTGCGGCTGTCAGGGATGTCGTTCCGGATAGACAGCACTGCATTGTTTAGGTTCCTGATACGGCCAATACAACGGTTGATGTCCGATTCTACGTTCCTCATGACTCTCTGCAGGTTATTCATCTCTACGGTCATCGAGACGATCTTCTCGAATTTGTCTTTCACATAGTCATTGAAATCATTCGGACCCAGCTTGGTTGCCAGATGGCGCTCGAACTCGTCTATGTTCAGTTTCGTTTTACTGATCGTGCTCAAGAAGCTTGTGAGCTCCTCTTTCGTAGCGTAGCTGGAGAGGCTTGCGAGCGATGATGTATGCTCTCTTGCCGTAGCTTCAAGGGAGGCTACTTTCTTCTTCTCTGATTCCAGTGAGGATGATAATGTCGTGATTGTTTCCGAATGCTTGGCTGTGCTGTTTTCACAGCTGGAGACGCGGTCACTAAGCTCGCCTATCATCTTATCGGAGTCTTCTTTGACAGCGAAGTGCTCTACTCCAGGAATCTCGATATTCAGCGTGCCGTCTTCCTCTACCTCTACGTTCTTGCCGGCTTTGATTCCTCCCAGCGTCATCCTGTTGGCAACCGGGAGGGTGTAGTTATGGAGTCCTCTCAGCTTATCCCAGTCACTACTGGTGAAGTTCCGGTCAGAAAGCATCTTGCCTGGTTCTGCTTTCACATAGCCATCCAGGACATCCTTTGTGAGATAGTTCCCCATCTCCTGCGTAATGTAGTTGATGTCCTCGCTGTTCCTGCTTACAAGCTGCCGCAGGTTGTTGAGCGATGCAATATCTGTCTTGACTGACCGCAGGTTCTCGCGGTCCTCGGCAGCCATGTCCTGCTCGGAACGGATGGTGTCCAGCAGATTAATGATGGATCCATCGAGATCGCTTCTCGTAATCTTCCTTGAAAGCGCTTCGCTCAGCGTGCCCAGGTCAGCCTTGTCTTCGAGCCTGCTGGAAATCTCTGCTATGGCAGTGTCGTGCTCGCTCAAAGTGATATAGTTTTCGAAACGTTTCAGGTTCTCGTCTGCCTCTTTCTTTGCATCCGTGGCCTTGCTCTCGCATTGGACGAGCCGTCTCATGAGCGCAGTATCAATGGCATCGTCGTTGCTCTGCTTCTGCTTTGCCGCGTTCTCTATCTTTGTGAAGCGAAGCTCGATCTCGTTGTTGTCATTCTTCATATCCCTGAATGTGACATACTGCGAAAGATCTGGGAAGATGACGGACGTCCTGCCGTTGCTGTCAACGTCAAGTCCATCGCCTATAGTGATGCCGCCAAGATTCTTCTTGGTCGCAGGAGGCAGGTTATAGTTCTCCAGCTCATCAAGCTTCGTGCGATATTTGTCGCTGAAGTCGTTCTTCGAAAGGTCGTATCCATCCTTCTTCCTTACAAAGAGGTCGCAGATCCGGGAAAATGCTCTGCGAAATGCGTCTGCTGAAATGAAATTCCTTACATCGAATTCCTTAGTCAAATCGTATTCCCTTCTTTCTCTGCGATTACTTCGTCGATGATCTGATCTGTCTCTTCTTCGGTGACCTGGTGGAGCATCCTGCTTATCATGTCAGATGCAATATTCGTCATGTATTCTGCAGAGAAAAGCATGTCTGACCATTCCTTCTCTGAGATAGACTCTTTGCCGAACAGATCCTGGATGTTCTCGTAGTTGTTGGATACCCATATCTCATAGGCAGAAGGGCCGCGCATCGTATTAATGAACTTGGCCCATTGGTCTCTGGTTCCTGTGAACCCCATTTCTTTTGCGGCTTTATATGACAGGTCAAGGTCGCGGGATTTCTTCTTGTTTTCCTGCCAGATATAGAAATCATTCGTTCCTGCGGTTTCGTTCAGAAGCTCTTCCCGGAAGTCCATCCAGTCCTGCCTGTCGTGCTGCCATTCCGCATAGGAACCTTTGTAGCCTTGCCTGAGGGCGTCGTCCCAATCAGCCCTGTTTGCCAATTCGTCTATCAACGCTTATACACTCCTTTAATTGCCGCTCTTGATATCCTTAAACTCTATGCTTGTGATGCTTCTGTCTACTGGCATAGCTACATAGAATTCCTTGATGTTCTTGGTCAGCGGATTCTCATTGAGTCCTTGGGATGTAGTGATCTCGTAGCGAGGAGAGAATCCATCGAAATCCATGTAAAGCTTGATGCCCTCATCCGTGCAGCTGGAATCGTATTCGCCGTTCTGGTCGATCACGCGGATATTCTCGCCAATAGTATCGATATATCTCCCATGGTTAGCCTTGAACACTATGCTGGACTTCGCGTTGTAGTTGCCTTTGAGGAAGTACAGATGCTTCATGCCAAAAGGATACATGTCGTTATCGTTCTTGTAATCCAACTTGATCGAAATCACGCATCGGTACAGCGTACGCGTCTGGTCAATCATGATGCGCCCGGCACTGAAGTTCTTCAGATCGTGCATGATATAGAAGTCTGGCGTAATCTTGCCTCTCTTATGAGACTGCATAGTATACACCGAGATGGCATTGACAGTGAATGACCCTGGAATGTATGGCAGGAACTCAATGATATTGAAATCCGTGGATCCAAGCTCGTCCTTCTCGTCTACTCTCACATCAAGGATAATATCAGGATGATCGAAATACGTGAAAGCAACGCCTTTCTCCGCGATGCTGTCCTCTATCAGCATGTCATTGAAATCCTGACGCCGGACATCATCTATGTAAACGCTGGCATTGTTCTTGTAGATGTATCCTGCAGCAGACGGTATATTGAAGATGTTGGTCGGTTCCTTGATAAACTTAGGATGAACAGTCAGCCCGTAAGCATCGTATATGCCGCTGACCGCGTCAACCTTGGCCAATAGGAACTTCGTACGCCCATTGGAAGCTTCACCGCCATTAGCTGATTCCCTGAGTATGTTGACCTGCTCCGAATTATAGTCCTGCACATTACGGATAAGTTCGAGTCTTTTCGATAGACCGGACTTCATGTAGTTGATGTCCTTGTCTATCTGAGTGATAGAATCCTGAGCAGACTGCATGATATCCATGAGCTGTTTTGAATTAAGTTTCTTCTGCAAAAATATCCCCCCTTAAATCGATTGCTGGATGCGCAGCGCCAGAAGCTCACTTCCCACACTGTTCTCTTTCGTTTCTTCGTCTATGATATCCATAAGCTTGCCGCGCATCTTTTCAAGCTCGGCAAGCGTAGTATCTCCCAATTGGCCTTTCAAGCGCTTGGTCTCGTTCACGAACTGCATGGTATTCAGTACGAACTTGTCGTACTCGTATGGGCCACGGTAGCGCATGTTATAGAGTATCACGTGTCTACCTCCTCCTCTTCGCCTGCTGTAGCCAATAGCTTTATTGCAATCATGTTTATCTCCAACGGAGTATTCAGTAACAAGTTGCTGATTGTTACTGTCACATCCTTGTATGTGTACATCTCTCCACGTTCATATTCAACAATATGAAAGGTATAGAGCTTGTCGAAATGCGGGTAGTAGAGATTTCCCTTCTCTGTTACGCCGCGCCGCTT
>Ga0310694_10002102_pt1 | contig 21043 bp, 22 predicted proteins | sample 174DNAGHGhighgp2_FD_203884 | JGI IMG/M metagenome (GOLD analysis project Ga0310694, IMG submission 203884) | Sheep rumen microbial communities from Palmerston North, Manawatu-Wanganui, New Zealand - 1742 DNA GHGhigh gp2 (v2) (version 2) | ecosystem: Host-associated > Mammals > Digestive system... | reverse complement strand
CGCATCAACCTTCTGCGAAACTTCCAAAATCTGACTCTCTACCGAAGTGCCATCGGGGACAGCGAATACCTCTTTGCCTTTGAGGTACTTGCGGTAAACCTTCTTATCGGCGGTGGTGAAGATAACTTTTGCGCCGACAAAATCCAAATCGAACTTTACAAAGGCGGTGGATTGGACAAGGGTAATCGAATTTGCGTCGGAGTTATAGACAAAATTTTTGCAAGCATGGCAACCAAATTTTGCGATGCCTTCATCCACCGATGCCACTTCCTTGACCTTGGTCATCAAACCATCGCCTGTCAGCGACGTATGGACGTTGGAGAGGGCTGCTGCAAATGTTGTAACGCCCGACGAGAGTGCAGCACCTTCCTTAACCTTCAATTCGCCGACGAAAGTGGCGGTTGCACTGCCAATGCCACCGCTTATGGCGAGGGTGGCGGGTTCTGCGAGGATTTCGGGGTTGGAGACAATCAGCGCGTCGCCATCAGCAAATGTGGTACTTGCTGTGGCAGATATGGCGATAGGCTCAATGTTATAATCGGGGATGGTATCTTGGTGCATTGTTCCTGTATCGAGGGCTACTTCGTCGTCCTTGATACAGGATACGGCGAGCAACATAGCCGCCACAAAAAAATATATGTAAAGATTTCTGTTCATAGGTGTTGGGGGTTATTGGTTATCGGATTGTAGTTTGTGGAGGTCGTCTGTGTGGAATATGTGGATAGCACTTCTATTGTCGTCCATTACACGAGATGTAAACACATCATAACAGCCATCGTAAGCAGGCAATATCTGTTCTATGGACAAACTGCCATCGTAATCGATGTCGATAGTGTCCTTGACTATTCCAGTATTGTCATCGATGAAGAATAAACGGTCAACATTTGATGATAAATTATCTTCGTTAAGAAAGTAAGAACCCGACACTATCAAGGAGCCATCCTTTACACAGATATTGGCAGAAATATAAGAAGCACATAACGTCGTCGTAAAGACCTTGTTGCCATCTACATCAATTTTTGTAATCGACAGAGGCACGTTTTTACTTGTACCATAGCCGTTGATTAGATACAGATTGCCCGCAACATATCTGACAGTTTGCTGCTCATCAAAACCCACTTCGCCTTCCGCACTCTCCGCCACGCCTGAATTGACATACGTGCCGTCAATATTGTAAATGCGGTAATAAGTATTGCCATCATCGTAATTGAATACGAATATCCTATTGTTATAAGAGTAAAAAGTACAAAATTGAGGGTCAGCAAAACCGTCGTCCAAACCGTTCTCAAAATATACAACGTAGTCTTCGAGTACACCGTCGCTGTTGATAATCTGCATTGTCATTCTCTCGCAGTCGTCCGATTCCGAATATCCTCTACCGAAAAAAGCAAACTCACCATTGTCGAGTGCAGTTTTTTTGTTCAAATCATCTATGTTGTAATCGTGGAAATATACGAGATGACCATTTCTATCGAACTTAGCGAGAGAAAAAGACTGGCCACCCCAAAAATATACAAAAAAATCGTCAGAATTGTTTTGATAACATTCAAAAAGGGAAGCCGAACCGTCCTGAGCATAATCCAACGATTCAGACATTACAACCGAGCCGTCTTGTTTGACGTGAGAATAAGACAAGGGGCTTTCAGATCTACCAACCACTATCAAACCGTCGGACACAGAATACAAAACATCGTAATCATTCCTCTCCACCACCTTGACCGGTACGGACTTGGTATCGAGATATACGGTGTCTTTGTAGCAGGCGGCAAGGGCAAATACCACGATTGCAGCCAAGATGTATTTTGTGATGTTCATAATTATTGTGCGTGTTAATATCCGTATTTATATTTTGCGATTGTCTTGTATTGGAGATTGATTTTTACGCCAATTTTAGCCGTCAATTCCAATATATGGAATATATCTGGTACGTATGACTTGTCGAACATCAGAGATGCATTGTCAAATTTTTTGGATGGAACATTGTACGGGTTTAGGTCGTATGCAACGCCGAAATCACCAAAATATGTAATGCGTCCGCGTCCGTTGATGTAGAGCCTGATGCCACCGAGGACGGATGTGTTAAGACGGTTTTTGATGCCGAGGTTGTCTGCAAAGGCGGGGATTTTGGTATATTTGCCGACTGTCTCTTCGTAGGCTTGGTATCGTGAACGTATGAGATATTTGACCTGCACACCGGCATAGAATGACGGCTCCACGACACTGCGCCCCGCTAATAACGACGCCTCTACGTACAGCGGCAAGGCGACGGTCTGGCTTTCTTCCTTATAATAAAATGTGGCGGTGCTGGAGCGGCTGGAGGAACGCTCATACTTTGCGATACTGAACAATGGCGCAAGACTCACTGTGAGAATCCTCAGCGGACGATACTCAATGCCTAACTGCACCATATAACTTTCAGTACTGTATGTAGGAGTCTGCTGCTCCGAGGCGAGGATATTATGCACGGTGTCTAACTGCGGCTTGATGAACGTCTTGCCTCCCGCCACCCAAACCGAAAACTTGGGCATCGTGTAATAATTGTCCACGACCTCTTGGAACGATACAGGGTCGCTGCCGACAGACACTTCATAAAACGGGTCGCGCTGCCTGAAAAGTTTTGCCACGCTGTCTGCCTCGCGGTTGCAATCCAAATCCTTGTAGGCAGCAATGGTGTATTTGAGACGTTGGGTGTTGTCGTCTTTTGAAAGACTGTGCTGCTCTTGCATCTGGCGCGACAGGGTGAGCACTTGGTTGTATTTGCCGGCGGAATATAGCGACTGCAAAGTACGGAGATATTCGGCGATGCTGTCGGCGGTCTGGTTGGCAGTCTGACGGACAGAGATGTTGGCGGCATCGGATGTGTCGCTGGTGGCAGCCTTCCGAAATAGGCGAAGGTCGCTCTGGGTGTCGGTCTGCGCGTGGGCGTCAGGGAGCAAGAGAGCGAGGAGCAGTAATGCCGTCAGGATTATGTGTTTTAATGCTTTCATTGTCAATGTTTTATTTAATGCAATACCCACCGATGAGTACATCGTCCATCTGTTTGTAGTCGCTGCGCCATTGGTCGAAGGTTTCGCTGAGGATTTTGGATTGCTCGGCTGCTACCTTGGTCTCGGCGTTGATGTCGATGAGGAGTTGTCGGAGGCGTTTGAGGGTAAACTTCTGATTGATAACGCTGAATTGGTCGGCGAATCCGTCAGAAAACATATATACGTAGTCGCCGTGCTGGATGTCAACATCGTAATTTTCAAACGGTCTTATCTTCGGATACAATCCAATAGGGTTGCGGACCGCCTTGTATTCGGTGAGCGTGGTGCCGCGCACGTGGTACATTCCATTGTTGGCACCGGCAAACTGCATCTTCATCGTGGCAAGGTTGAGGATGCACAAGCCCATATCCATACCGTCTTTGTGAACGATGCCATCGTCTTTCTGTTTAAGAGTTTCTATCACCTTGCGCCTCAATTCTTCGAGGATTTGGGCGGGATGGGTGTCGGAATTGAAATCTACGCATATTTCATTTAAAAAAGCGACGCCAAGCATACTCATAAACGCGCCCGGCACGCCGTGTCCCGTGCAGTCGGCAACGGTGAATATCACGGTGTCGCCAATGCGTTTCATCCAATAGAAATCGCCCGAGACGATGTTGCGCGGTCGCCAAAATAGAAATACGTCTTGGAACGATTCTTTGAGTATTGCTTCCGACGGCAATACGGCATCTTGGATGAGTTTTGCATATTGGATAGAGGATGTTACCTCGTGATGCTTAGCCTCGATTTCGTTTTTGAGTGTTTGGATGTGCTGACGTTCCTTCTCAATGCTTACGCTCATATCCCAAAGTTGCTTGTTGCGGTCGGAAAGCTCGGATTGTTGCGCTTCGAGTTTTTTCTGCTCGGAGGCAAGACGCTCTATATCTATCACTTGAGCAACATTGCTTGTGAATGTTGACGTATTGTTATTGTCGTTGACGCGACTTTTGAGTTCGTCGTACAGGGTGTTGATACGGCGTTTTTCGCTCTCCGACTTTTCCAAAAGTTCGGTATATTTGGCGTCCATACGGTGCACGGCACGCATTACAAGACGTTTGCTGCGGGTTTTCATCACCACAACAATTATCAGCAACGCCGCCACAATTACCATCAGGATTATGTCGAATACTGTCATTTTTTTTAAAATTGTTTTTTTTAACGAGTTATTTTTCTGAAAATTCGCGTCCCACAATCAAATTCCATTCAGAATCGGAAAGCGGCGGGAGATTCATCGAAGACAGAGCCTCGGTGTATGTTTTTGGGTCGGTGTCCCAAAACCTCAACTTATTGTCGTCGGTGAGGGCAAACAGGATGCCGTTGCCATTGAAACCCATACACTTCACCTTGCGGTTGTCGAGGCTGTGCTCCTCTATCACAAGCGGTTTTTCTTCAAGATTGTTGGTATTGATGAGCGAAATACGCTTGTCGGCAGACGACAGGGCGAGGATGCCCGTGTTTTGGTCGTAGAGGAGGTTTTCGATTTTTGAGTGGCCGCCCGCCATATTGCTGCTCTTGCGGTCGGTGCGGAGATCCACAAATTGGATTTCGCCATCACTATAACATACCGCGAGAAGTTGCTTGTCGGGGATTGCAGTCATCTTGAATGCAATATGACGAGTATCGGGAGCGAGAATGGTCTTGGTATCGTTGGTATTGACATTCCACTTCAACAGGCTGCCGTCGTGGCATAGGACGTATATATTGTCGTTGGAGTGGTAATACACGTCGGATATTACAGTGCTGAAATCCTTTTCTGCCAACGGCTTGTTGCCACCGTCTGTGGGTATTACCATCATATTGCCATAAAAATATGCAACTGCACATTTGGAATGGTCGGGCGATATGGAGCCTGACTTAATGTACTCATTGTTGCTGGGCAGTTTGGTCTGACGATTGGCGGCAAGGTCGATGAGGTATGACGTCCGGTCTTTGTTGGAACATAATGCCAACGTCGGCGTAATGAATACGGCTGATTCAACTGGTGCTTTGTGGGCATACGAATCAACATTATCCACGAGTTTTGCCGAGCCGTTTTGGGCGATGCTGTGGCGAGCGATGTTGCCATTGGCGGCAATGGTTACGATGTGTCCGTCGGGGGCAATGGCGAACGACTTGAACGGACTGCCTTGGATTTCGAGCGGGTTGATGATGTGGTTTTGCTCCATAGCAAACAGCATAGCGTCGTACAAGTCGGCGTTTTTCAAAGTGTCGCCACCGCCTTTTTGGTTCATTTCGCAGGCAGTTTTGGCAAGTCGAAGATTGAGGGTCTTGTCTTCGTATTGGTTTTTTGCCTTCATAGCGAGCGTGTTGCAGAGAGCCACATAATAAAGGCGTGCCGCCTTGCTGTCAGCAGCCTTGGTGAGTTTCATTTGGTCGAGCACATTCTGACGCTCACGCTCGGCGGCTTGGCTTTGTCTTTTGGCTTCTGCGGCATTGTCGAGGGCGCGTTTTTCGCTGCGCTGCGCCGCCTCCTGCGCTTCCTCCGCTTGACGGCGGGCTATGTCGGATTCCACCTTAGCCGCCATCGCCCTTTCATACATAACACGTGCCGTATCGCGCTGACGCTCGGCTATTTCGTTGGCTTCTACGGCTCTGCGCTGTTGCTCCTCGGCTTTGCGCTGTTGCTGCTCTGCAAACGTGGTACGCTCTTCGGCGATGGTTTTCTGTTGTTCGGCGTTGTCTCTTGCAATATCCGCCTCCTCCTTCTCGCTCACCGCCCACAGCGAGAATATCGACAGACCCGCAATGAATACCAACAATGCGCCTATCGCAATCAAAACTTTGCGGCGGTGCGACTTTTCCTTGGCAACGATTGCCTCGTTGCTCCGCACCATAAAGGCGTTGCATTGGTCGATGTGTCCCTCGGCGGCGCGAAGTTTCTCCCGCTCGGTGCGCTGCGACGTGTCGTTTTTGAGAAGCCAATATTTGTTGGGACGGCAACGGTCGTACCACTGACTGAACAGCGCGTAGTTGCCCGACGAGAGCAAAAACTCCGGGCTGCGTCCGTTGTCGATCCATCGCTGTACCTGCGAATTGAAGTCGTTGTACTCCTTTATATTGTCGAGCTCCTCATAATCCCATTGCGTGAGCAGCCTCCAATTACGGATGAGGGCTTCGTGGGTAACGTCGAGCACGGTGTCGCCGCTGAGGTATTGCGTTTCGAGGCGGTCGTTGATGGCAAAGGGGCGCAACAACGTGTTTTCCTCGGCGCGGAAGATGTTTAACACGCCGCATACCGTAGCCTCGGTGATGTTTGGCTTGTTGATGATGCCCTTGATTTCGTGGATGGAGCAACGGTTGCGCACCTGACGGTTGTCGTCTATCTTTGTGAGGCTCTTGAAGGCAATCTCTATAATCTGCTTGGATTCTTCGGGCGTGATGCTCTTCTCCGCCCAATTGGCATTGTGCATAAAATAGTCGTAGGCAGATTCGTACAGAGTGCCGGCGTGAGCATTGAGTACGTTGTTGAGGTCAGGATGCTCGTAATACTTTTTTTGATAATAATGCAACGTGGCGTACCAACTATCGAACTCCTTGCGCTCGTCGTTGCCAAGCATTTCGCGAGAGATGCCCGCGATTTTTGCAAGGTGCAACAGGTCGAGCGGCACGGCACCATTGTCGGCAGTTTTCCAAAGGAGATTGAGGGCGTGCTGCAATACCGGCAATTGGTCAAAACCCGAATTGAGATTGTTGATGAGCACTTCGGTGAGGCGTGTGGATACGCTGCCGCCCGCCAAAAGTGCCGGTTCCTCGATTACCTGATGGATTTCGGTGCGTTTCAATTGCGGCACAAAAAATTGACTGTACGCTATAAACTCGGGCAAATCCTTGAATACGGTGCATTGCGATATATAGTCGCTACGCATCGTAAATATCACGTATATAGGCAATTGCTCCGTTATTGAAAGTCTTACGGTTTCGAGGAGGATGTTTACACAGGTATATGAATCGTTGCTCGGAGTGCCGTTGTGGAAGTTTTCGTTCATAGTGAACACCTCCTCAAATTGGTCGGCGATTATCAGGAGGTTTTTGCCACGGTTTTTGGCGTCGTCGGAGCCGTCGTTGACATAATAAGGAGAATTTTTGTACATCTTGACAAGAGCCGAAAAGCCAAGGCGCATCTGTTCAAGAGTGTCGGAGTAAGAGAGTTGCATCTCATCGGCAACACTTTGCGCAAGGCTCGCAAGCGGATTGCGCTGCGGCTTGAAATCGAATATAAGCCAACTATTGAACTCCGCCTTGGAAAAACCGGCGCGGATATATGGCACTACCCCGGCATATACCATCGACGACTTGCCGTCGCCGGACGCTCCCGTGATAAAAGCCATCTTATTTTGCTCCAACAATTTGACAATCTGACGGATATGCAAATCGCGCCCTTTGAAGAAGATGCTCTCCTCCTCGGTGAATGGCCTTAGGCCCGGATATGGACAGATGCCGGTTTTCATTTTTGATATTGTTTGTCTAAGAATACTTTGATGTCGAGAGGTATGCGGAGTTGGTCGTTTACCGACAACTGCATAATGTCTTGCAGCACAGCGAGATCCTCCATCTTGGCGTGATTGCTATTGCCTACTACGAGTATCGGAGTGTGCGAACTATTGCCGCCACTGTCTTTCCAAATCTGCCTTGCAAACGACACAGCCCAATCAGCAGCATAGTTGTAATAGACCACGCCAATCTTGCTGTCGGCAAGCTGTTCGGTAATGTAGGTATTGTAATCCATATCGCTCGACATACTGATGCCAAGCCTCGATACTTGCAGGAAGTCGCGCAACATATTATAAATGCCTGTGGCAGTGTCGCTGTCGAGTTCGTTGTAGAGGAAGAAAATGTCGGTGGGTTCGTGCCTGCGGCTTTCGGTCTGACGGACATTCATAATATTGCGGATGTCCTCCACGAATACTATTGGCGACTGCTTGTCGGAATAGATAGTATTTTCCACAATGTCGCGGCGGATGTCGGTAATATACTGAGAATTGTCAATGCACAAAGGATTCCACACGAACATTTTGAACAATTCGTTGCATTTGGCTTTGGCACAACGGAATTGCTCGCCCGCCGGAGAGTCGTAACCTTCCGAACCGAGCGTATAAATATCAGTATTGCCGAGAATATGTATGCTGCAATCAGCCGATTGAATTGCTAATTCGAGTTGAGAGCCGTCCCCCCCCTGAGGTTGACCCGCCCTCCGCATCAACAACGGCTATACCAGCATTGTCGAGCACCTTGCCCAACACACGCCGCACATCCGCCATATCATCTGTTACAGCGGAGAGAAACACAGTGATTTTTCGTTTATAAAGATTAACAAACATAGCCGTTGTGGTTTCAATTTTTTTTAACGATGCAAAAATATACACTACAATGGAAACTTACAAATATTTTGCCAATATTTTTTCTAAAAAGTACAGAAAAAAAAATATTGCAATTTCACAACATAATGCTTACTTTTGCAAACAATTAATCACCAAAAATAAGAAACATCATGACAAGACTAATACTTCTGCTCGCCGCCGTGCTGATGAGCGGCGTACTGAGAGCGCAGCACCTGAAATTTATGGGCTTCCCGATAGAGGGCACGTTGGAAGAGTTTGCAGCCAAACTCGAAGATGGCAAAGGATTCAAGAAGATAACGAGAAACGGGCTGAGAGGCACTTTTGCGGGTTACAACTGCAACATCCTCCTCAACACCAACGGCGCATCTGCCAACAAATCCGACAACATAGCCAACATCACCGTCCGTTTCAACGAGTATGAAATAGGCAGCATCGACATCTTCCACAACCTCAGCAAATGGCTCTCCGTAAAGTACGGCGCATACGACGAGTGTCAGGATTATTACATCAAGGATTCCAACGGCGACTACAAGATAAGCATCAACCGCGTCTGGTGCAACGAGTACGGCACCATCGTACTCAACGACGGCGGCAATGGCGGCAAGTGCATCGAGCTCATCTACATCGACCGCGAAAACACCACCGGCAACAACGAGGCAAAGTTGCTCGAAGACCTCTGACAATCAGCCAATTGAATCAAAAAACAAAAAAACATCCGCCTTCCCACTTGGCTAAATGGCAATAATTATGTAAATTTGCAGCCGTTGCAATATTGCCGACCAACCAACAAAAACAAACGTATATGGGAGCAGATATATTAAAAGGTATCTCCTTGACAATAGGAGCATTGATAGCGATAGCGGGCATCGGTTTATTAGGTGCAATAATCAAGCGAATCAGCGACGAGGTATCCGGCAGAAAGCGAAAAGCAAAAACCGTACTCGGCGACCGCGAGACATACATCAAGAAACAGATGTTTGAAGAACTCGTTTATATAGAGAAATACAAGAAAGAACTCGAACAGGGCGAATGGCCAACCGAAATGGACAAAAAGTTTGAATACTCAGAGCCAAAATCCAAAGAGATTATCTGCGAAATAACAGAGGAGGGATTACGATTAAGACCCAAAAAACGCTTTCTGAGGCTCAAAGAATGTTTCAGGAAAAAACAACAGCTCAAGGACGACACCAAGGAAGTCAAAAAGAAAGACAACGACAACACCAAACAATGATTTATCCACACAACTTTGAACAGAAGACTGGTTTTCACAAACTGCGCAACCTACTGAAAGACAAATGCCTCGGCTCTCTCGGCGAGAGCAAAGTGGAGGACATGAAATTTTCGACAGACCTTGCGCTCATCCGCACTCAACTGAGCCGCGCCAAAGAGTTTATGGAAATCTGCCTTCTGTCCAAAGATTTTCCTCAAGACAACTACTACGACACCCGCCAAGGTCTCCGGCGCATCGCCATCGGCAATACATACCTGTCTCGACAGGAATTGTACGACCTCAAAAGGAGTTGCGACACTATCAAAAACATCATAAAATTTTTTAAGCGCACACCCGACAACCAATTCACCGTGCTCAGGGAACTGTGCGCCGGCATTGTCGTGCAACATCCATTGCTGCAACACATAAGCCGCGTCATGGACGACAACGGCGAAATCCGCGACGACGCCACGCCCGAACTTCGTCACATCCGCCAAGAAATCCGCAACAAACGCGCATCAATCTCGTCGGTAGCCAACCGACTGCTCCGCACAGCCAAGGCGCAAGGATGGTGCGATGCCGATGCAGAAGTCAACATCCGCGACGGCAAGCCCCTCATCCCCATCCAAGCCGCCAACAAGCGCAAATTGCAGGGCATAGTGTTCGACGAATCAGCCACCGGCAAGACCGCATACATAGAGCCGTTGGAAAGTGTGGAACTCAACAACGCCATCACCGAACTCGAATTTGCCGAGCGGCGCGAAATCATCAAGATACTCACCGAAATCACCGAAAAAGTGCGCCCCTGCATCCCCGACCTCATGGACGCCAACGAGACACTTGCCGAACTCGACTTTGCAAGAGCCAAGGCTCGTCTTGCCATCGACATGAACGCCGACATGCCGCACCTTGTAGATACCCCCACCATCGACCTCCGCATCGCACGCCATCCCATTTTGGAACAGGCATTGAAATCGGAAGGCAAAAAAACCGTCCCCCTCGACATCGAGATAGACACACAGAATCAGAGGATGATAATGATTTCGGGACCCAACGCGGGCGGCAAGTCAGTGTGTCTGAAAACTGTTGGCATCCTGCAATATATGCATCAATGCGGACTATTGACGCCAGCAAGCGCAAACTCCACACTCGGCATCTTCAACGACATTTTCATAGACATCGGCGACGAACAGAGCATCGAAAACGACCTCAGCACATACAGCAGCCATCTGAGAAATATGAAACAATTTCTCGACCACGCAAGCAAACGCTCGCTGATTTTGATAGACGAATTTGGGTCGGGAACAGAACCAATCTTGGGCGGCGCAATAGCCGAAGCAATACTCGACGAACTCAATAGGCGCAAGGTGAAGGGCGTCATCACAACGCATTACACCAACCTCAAAAACTACGCTACCGTAACCGACGGCATCGCCAACGGTGCGATGATGTACGACAATACTAATATGCGCCCGCTATTCGCATTGGAGATAGGCAAGATAGGCAATTCGTTTGCATTTGAGATGGCGCGTAGAATGGGCATCGACGAGCGACTCCTCCAAAAAGCCGAACAGATAGCCGGACGTGACCACATCGACTACGAGCGACGTATGCAGGAACTCGACGAGGAAAAACGCAAACTTTCCATCACGCTCACCAACGCCCAAAACCGCGAAAACAACCTCATCCGTCAGGAGCAGCAATACATCGACCAAACGGAATTTACCCTCACCGAGCGTCGCAACCTGCTCCGTGCATACAAAACCAAATTCGAGGAGATAATCAGCAATACCAACCGCATGATAGAGCGCACCATCCTCGAAATCAAAAACGCCCAAGCCGAAAAGACGCAGACCCGCGACCTACGCAAGCAACTCGACGACTTCAAGCAACAAGCGATGCAACAGTTTGAGGAAGAGGACAACAAAATCGACGAGACCATCGAGCGCATGAAGCGCAAACAATCTGAACGCGCAGAACGCCGCGCCCGTCGCCGCGAGGAAAAGGCTCAGCAAGCCGCCGCCATCGCTCAAAAAGTTGCCAAACCCAAGGAGCGTCCGTTGCAGCCCAACGACACCGTATATCTCGACGGCGGAGCCACGCCGATGACCATCATCGACATCAAGGACGGCAAGGCGTTGTTGCAAATGGGCGGAATGCAATCATTTGTGGACATCAAACGGCTCAAACGCGCCAAGACCTCCGACAAGAAGACCGACGACGCCAAAAAGCAGATAGTCTCCGTAAACTTCCAGACCGAAAAGAAATCAGGCGGCTACCTTCAAGGGCTCGACGTGCGCGGACTCCGTGGCGACGAGGCTCTCGAAAAAGTTGCCAAATACATCGACCAAGCCCTCACAACAGGACACCGCGAAATCAAGATACTCCACGGCACAGGCACGGGCGCGCTCCGCTCCATGATACGCGACTACCTGCGCGTACAACCAATTGTGAAAACATGCCACGACGAAAAGATAGACCTCGGCGGCGCGGGCATCACAGTTGTGGAATTGGATTATTAACGCGACACCTCGTCGCCAGGCACTCGCACCGCACGAATCGAGATGCCATAACACCTGTTGTTGCTCACGATGTCGCAATTATTACCGTGAAAACTTACAAACCGGGCGTATGAGGAATTGTTTCTGTCGAGGGACGACGACCAATAATCGCCGGTAATGCCGCCCTGATGGAACAAATTACGGTCATAGAAACCCGCCGCCGGCAAGAAAATATGGACATTGTTTTTATGTCTATTGGCAACTATATAACCTGCGACCGAGGTGTTTTTGTAATTGTCAGTCCAAGACCATTGACACTCGTCAATCAATTCCTGCCACTGCTCCTCGGTGGGCATACACCATTTTTTGCCCATAATGACAGAGGCGGCGTCATCATCGGGATTGAGCATTATGCGATAATCGGTAAAACCATCGTCGCCATATTCTTCTTGGCAGCAATACTTTGTCAATAATTTGAAACTGTGGTTGCAATATTTATAATTAGGCCAAACATATCCGTAATACCCATCCTCCAACGGCTTAGACCACTTGCCCTTATAAAAATGCGGCACAATCTCGCCCCAGCCAAAATAATCGCCAAACTGTTCGGGCGACTTCGCGCCCACATTACATGCCGCCCACAGCGTACCGCTGCTAAGCCCCAGATCCACAAAGGCATTCTTGCCCTGCGCCACAACGCCAATGGCAAGCAGCATAATGGCGATAAATAATGATAGAAGTCTTTTCATAATCAGTAAGAGGTTTAGATTTTTAGATTTTGTATTGTCTACGTGCGCATATCTTAGTTATGACAGAGAGTTTTTCATCAATAATTATATTTCTAAATCATAATCTGAACTATGATTGAAGAAATCTTCTCTGCCTTTGAGTAATCCGTTAATCTCTTGACACATAAACTTACAAGAAAAATCGTAAATAGGCTTTGCTGTAGCCAAATTTTCAGGGATTTGGAAGTTCAACTGGTCTGCGTAATATTTCACGAGTTTTTCGTTTTTGGTTAAGTCGGCGGCAAAAAGAAACAAATACCTGCATCCCACATGTTCACGGATGCGCTGCACAATCGGAACAACGAAATACCAAAATACTAATGCACCAAACGGCATAGGAATACCCATCTGTTTCCATAAAGATTCCGTGCCATCGTTTGTGCAAAAATGCACGAGTTCCACAGCGGGAAATGTTTGCCCCACACGAGTTGTACTTTCGTTGAACTCCTTTTCCATGTCGTCAAAAATAGTGCTGCCCATATTAGAAATGCTTTCCAAATCGGCTTTTGTAATCCCCTTCCTTGTCCTCAGTTTTTCACGCAGTTTGACTATGAGATTTCTGTTAGAGTCGTTCAAAGTTGCATCTTGAATCATAGTGTCAAGATATAGGTTGAACTCTTTTATCAGTTTCAACTGCCGGGTGTCAAGAAATTGGTCATAAAGCATTCCTGTTTTTAACGAAAAGAAAAACATGATTTCCCCACTTGAATGTTTAACAACATAATATGCTGTGTCGCCTTGTTCATCTTCCTCGAAAGCCTCGTTGCGAAGTGTCTGCGCAATGCAATCGTTCCTGCGGTTATAAAATTGTTCCACAAGCCTTAGATTTGCAATGTCTGATGACAAACGCTCACACGACAGGCACTTGAGTTCTTGCAATAGTTCTGACAAATTCTTCATGGTTGCTTATGCCTTTTGAATTAAGAAAATCATGTTGTATTGACAGCATCTTGCACCTTGTTTTGTATCTCTTGGCATCTTCTATGATGTCGTCAAGTTTCATTGGCACATCTGAGGACTGATATTTGGAATACCCCGTGCGCGCTCTTTGCCACGACAATTCCGCATGGGAAATCGCCACTAGTGTAAAAGGATTGCTTGGCGCATACTCTTTGAAAATTTCGTCAAAGATGGGTCTATACAAGGCTACGACTTTTGCATCTGGCATTTGGTTGAGCGCGTTTTGCTTGTACAACAATCGTATCGATGGCATCACGGGACCATACTTGTAGGCATGAAAATCCTCCGGGAACATTGGACTACCTGTCTGCACAATACATTCCCGTTGCGTGAAATACAGCAACTTATGAAGTTTCATTTCATCAATACGCTTGCCGTATTCCCGAAAATACCGGTCAAAAATATATGACGCTATTTGCAAAACGCTAACCATTTCCTACTTGATTAATTTTGAGCCAAAGATATAAAATATAAATAATTCGGCAAATTTTTTTTGTCTCTTGCAAAAAAAATTGGCGGACACTAACGCATCCGTCAATTTTGTCTATTTCATCCCGAAAAATTAACCCTTACGAATTTGGGCATTTTTAATACGCATTGTGCCATTAATACGCATTGTGCCGGGGGTTCACACCCCCGGCTATTATATTTCGTCCTTTCAGGACTTTGTTTCAGATTGTAATCGGTAGCCAAACCCCGTAGGGGTGAAATAAAATAGCCGTGGGTGTGAACCCACGGTAAGATAAGTAGCAGTTTTCTATAAATACTTATTCACGAACTCTGTCGGCGACATTATTTCTATTTTGCTTGCATCAACATTTTCAAAATCACGCAAGTTGATGTTTACAAGTGCATCGCATTTGCTTTGCAGTGCACTTTGATATTGAAAACTATCCTCAATATCATCAAAATTTGCATCATTAACTCCTTGAACTAAGCGTTTGTGCGTTATGCCAACCGATGTTACCATTGATAAAATAGTATTCAATGTTGAACGCAATCTTATCGTCTGTTCCGGACGATATATGCCTTGACGTTTCAACTCCATTCTAACTAAATACGCCTATGTATAGACACAACCCACAGAAACAACACCCTTGACCTTGCCATCTTCAATTGCATCAAACAATTTTGCAACAGACTGACATTCACGGCGTTGTTCAAAATATTCGAGGAATATATTGGTGTCAAGAAATACTTTCATAACTATTCATTGTTAATGTTGTACTTCTCATGAAGATAATCCTCGATGAGTTCTTCTTCGGTTGCATCTGTCTTGAAAATGCCACGTAATGCTTCGTGACGGTAACGGCGTTTCTGTGGGTTAGATTGCGCAATCAACACCTGCGCGTATGCAGTGAGTTGTTGCTGCAACAATCCTACCTGATACGATTTTGGTATCTTGACCGCTACACTGATGGTTTTTGTTTCCATAATCTTTGTTTTTTTGTGGATTTTGTTACACTGCAAAAATAGGTAATTTTGGTATCAATACAAATTATTTTGTATCTTTACGGCGTGAAAAATTAGCAAGCACATCAAATATGATTGAAAATACAGACCACATAAAGAACCTGATTTTTACAGTTAGAGGGTTGAAAGTTATGATTGACTCCGACCTTGCCGAAATTTACGGCTACGAAACAAGGTCATTCAACCAACAAGTAAAGAATAATATACAAAAATTTGACGATGATTTCAGGTTTCAACTGACCAAAGAAGAGTATGAAGAAATTTTGATGTCAAAATTTTTGACATCAAAATTAAATGCAATTAATTCATTATCAGATGATAATCAAAATGACGAAATCTTGATATCAAAAAATTTGACATCAAGATGGGGTGGCACACGCAAACTTCCATACGTATTCACCGAGCAGGGAATTTATATGCTTATGACCGTCCTCAAAGGAGATTTGGCGGTACGACAGAGCAAAGCGTTGATTAGAACTTTCAAGGAGATGAAGGATTTTATCAGCGAAAACAGAAGTCTTGTCGGCGGACGAGAATTGTTGCAACTTTCTTTGCAGACCGCAAAAAACACTGAAGACATTGCCGAAATCAAACAGAATATGGTTACAAAGGCGGATTTGTCGAAATTCATCCAAGATTTCACCGACCCGCAGACTCGCCGTGAATATCTTATCCTCAATGGAGAATCTTTTGACGCAAATATCGCATACTCAAACATTTACGCATCGGCAAAGAAATCAATTTTTGTAATAGACAATTACATCGGTGTCAAAACTCTTGTATTACTCAAAGATGTTGACCAAAACATTCCGATAACTATTTTCAGTGACAATATGGGCAAAGGTCTATCGCAAAGCGATTACGACGATTTTACGAAACAATATCCAAATACAAATATCACTTTTACAAAGACTTGCGGTATTTTTCACGATCGCTATATCATTATCGACTACAAGACTTCTGCCGAAAAAATCTATCATTGCGGAGCGTCCTCAAAAGATGCCGGCAACAAGGTAATGTCTATAACCCTGATTGCAGAAAGCAATGTTTATCATCAAATCATTGACACGTTGATGCTTAATCCGACGTTGGCATTGAATTAATCCCCTCTCCGCCAACCGTTGAACGACCGACGGAGAGAGAGATTAAATAAATGATACCTCACAGAAATTAACTTTTGAGGTATCATCTATTGCTTGCGAGAAATTGTATCGTTAGAATACAAGGTACGCAATCAGTCCTGCAATTGCAACAAAAATTACAGTTACACAGCCGCAGCCACCATTCTCCTTGCCCTTTTCCACAATTTCTTTGACCAAATGATGCCCAGCAGCATGTAGAATTGATTCGAACATTTTGTCCTCCTTTTTTAAAATTAAACATTTATCTTATTATCTCTATTCTATTTTTGCAAATAGACAACTATGACTTCATTATCTTTTGCTTTTTTACAATCCGAGTTTATCTTTCTCAACATTGACCGCAGATTCGTATGGTTTCAAGTTCGCCTTCCACGACTCTACGAATCGATTGAACAATTCCATCTTTTCATTGGAATAGGTCGCGATGGAATTCATCATCTGCTTATAGAAAAACGCTATCGAATATATCCACGTCAAAAGTGATGAGTTGTTGGTGTCGTTGAGTTTCTTAAACTCGACAACACTACGAGCGTATTGATTGACGTATTTCTTGGCATTCGTTGAATCTGGCACACGCACCTCATTAAGGCATTTAATTGCCCTGCTCGGCTCCGAGGTTAGCATACTGCGAGAAGGCATTTGACGTCTTATATAACCAATCTGCGCAGCGAAAGCTTCAAGTATTTCACCGTGTTTTTCTTCGGAGTACCAAATGGAGTTTTTCAATTTTTTGAGACTTTGTTCCAAATCCTCAATGTAATCATTCAATATCGTAAACAAAGACATAGCAATGCCCAAAACTATGTCCTTGTTAGCGTTGACAGGAATTGGTGCGTCGCGTTTATCTTGAAATTCATTTCTACGCTCTTCTGTATAACGGCTTATGTCATTATACATTTCTTTTGAACGAGCACCCGTCTCTCGTTTCATTTGGTCAATTTTACATTGGTAGGCATCAATGGCATCCCTCAAAGGTTTTTGCTTGATATTATTAGTAATGGAACGACCACCCATTGCTCCGCCAACAGACCCCAACAAACTTCCAATAAGAGTTCCTATGCCAGGACAGATTAATGTTCCAATAGCTGCACCTGCCTTTCCACCCAACAAGCCGCCCGCGCCTGTGCCAGCCACATCAAGGCTGAGGTTTTTGAGCGCAGTAAGACCGTCTGTTTTCTCATTGCACAATAGTCCAATCTCCCTGAATGCAGAAATACCGATTGTAATTATCGGCACATGCGCAGAAGAGGAAACATCAAAGTCTGATGAATCAATAGAATCAACAGAGGTAATATCCCCAAAATCAGTCAGGTTGTCTGCAATGTTGTGAAGAGAATCCGTACCGATGGACTCATGCGCAGAATCCTTCAAACTACTTACAGACGCCTTAATCGCGTCCTTTGCACCCGATGCTTCACCGAAAAGTTTAGAATAATTAATCTGTCTGCCATGCACAAGTTTTTTTGCCAACAGTTTTAACGCAGGGGCAAAATTATGTAGAACATCAGTGCCATTATCGAAAGACCAATGTTCTGCTAAAGTATGAACTCCTTGCTGAACCGATTTTTTTGCAGCACCAGTAATAAATGTTGCAGCGGCACTCAACGAATCAACTACCTGGACGTGAGGTAACACATTGAGTACAAAAGCTTCCGTTCCCGCACAACCAATAGAATGCTTATCAAAAAAACGACTGAGTTTTTTCATTGCAGAGTCTCCATCGTCATTTTTGGAAAGACTTTCTGTTGTCGGCACATCAACGTTGTCGAGATTTGACCTTACCTGCAAAAGATTTTTTTGAAATCTTTCGAAGGTATCAAGTTCAGTTTGCATTGCATCTCCATTTCCTACAATTGGAACGTAGTCAGTTGAAGCCATTTTGTTGATTTTGTTTTCATATCTCTTTTTTGAGATAATTGTACCGACACCGGCTGCAATTCCAGACAGTGCAATAATTGTTAATACCATCATAGCTGTTTGTACAAATTATCCGATTCTTTTAGATTCTAAAATCAAACCATTGAGCGCATTCATCTGCTGCAAATCTACGCCGTAGATGCGCAAGAATGCATCTCTTACGAGTTGTCCACCGTTGATAAGAATGGGATCAGCAATCATCATCGACGATACTTGGACGCTCATTCCGGGTTCAATCACTTGTCCGGCGGAAAACCATTGTTTTTTTACTGTAACTTGGTATAGTGCCACGATATTAGTTTTTGATTGTTTAACAATGTGGCAAAAAGAAAGGGCGCAAACTTCCTCCATAGCTCTCTGAGGCCGACCAAAGCCCTTTTATTACTACAAAGAAAGCCCACACCCTTTATGGAGGGATGTGAGCATTTGCTTGAACTGATAATAAAATCTGTTTTTTTGGTCGTTGCAGAGAATCAGTTACAAGCAAACACTCTTTCGATTTTGTCAATTATTTTCAATGGCAAAGAAAATATAAATTTTAATATCCGCCAAATTTTTCCGCAAGTATTTTTTTTAAATATTGTATTTCGTAAAAAATCACACTAAATCAAATCTTCCCTATCAAATTCTTAATGTCTGAAATAAAAGTATCAACCATTGGACGTTATTCCATAATTTCTTCTTCGGTGGCTTGAAAAAAAACATTATAATCCGCCGCATCACGCAAAGACTCCAACTCGGCAAAAAAATGTGCAGACTCAACATCAATCCTGCCAGTTAAAACATATTCTTTGTTTAGGACATTAAGTCCCATATATTGCTTTTTTATCTTCTTCTACATTCTGATAATATGGCGAAATTCTACATCTTTCCCAATCTGAGAAAGTATAAAGTTGCGGGCTCACGTCCGCATCGTGCAGAGTTCCATACATTATAAACGAAAATCCGTACTTGGCAAAATCGTCGTGGCTTATCTTGTCCTTGTCGAGAAGGACAAGAAGATCCCAATCGGAATTGGGGCCATTGTCTCCCCGCGCCCGAGAACCATAGAGCCATACCTTGCTGCCGGGTATCATTGTCTTTTGTGCAAAGTCGCGCAGCATATCTATCGTAAGAGAATCTTCCATAGTTTCTGTTTTTAATACCATCCGCAAATATAACGATTGTTCCTAATTACTCCAAAACATTCCCCGAAAATATTTGACAATTAGTAACTTTTTTTCCTAAAATTACATTAAACTTTAAAAAAATCAATTTTTATTTTGTAGGATTAAAAAATATCACTACTTTTGTAAATTAAAAATAATCAATGGTTACAATATGAAGAAAACTAATCCTGAGAGCCTGATTGCAGACCTCAAAAAATCTAAGGACTACATAGACAAACTCGTGGAGGGCATCAACCCCGTCAACGGCAAGCCCATCAGCACGAGGGAAGTGATATATGATTATAAGGTGTCGAGGCAGTTGGAATTTTTGTCGGAATACATCAAAAACGAAATCAGCAGGCTCGAATCAAATGAAAAAACTAAAAAGGAGGACGATGACGACGAGTTGATAGAATTTGAACTCACGGACAATGAACTCAAAAAAATAAAACTCTCCGAAAAACCTATTTCTCTCGCCGACATCTGCAATATGCTCAACCATCTGCGCCCGTCGTCCAAGATGCGCAAATTGAAGGCAATCAGCGCAATAGAAGTACTCAACGCATTCGGAATGATAGACCGTGTGCGTAGGAAAATCATACCCACAGAGCAGGGCGCTGCACTCGGAATACAGTTTAAAGAATTTCAGAGCAACGGAGCCACGCTCACCAAAGTTTTGTACTCAAAGGAAGCTCAACAATTTGTAATCGACCACTTGAAGGAAATTACAGAAATCAACAAGACAAAACGATTTTAACGGTAGAGACGCACGGCCGTGCGTCTCTACGTTTATTTTTTTTGATACACAATGTACGGGTCTGCCTCGCGGAAAAACATTGATGTGGAAAGGTAATAGGGACGACCGTAAAATTCCCAGTAACCATTTTTCAATATGAATACGTCGCCCTCCACCCACGGCGTATGACTACTCTCGGTTGTGAGACCGAGGGCTACATTATATCCAAACGCCTTGTTGGAATTGCGCCCCATGAATCCCCATTTGGTGAATGCCTGACCCATGCCAGCCATCAGTCGGTAAGTGTCAGCCTCGAGAAATAGATTCATCGTGAGAAGGCTGTGCACATTGCCTTTGTAATTGACAAAAAGATACTGCGGGGCGAAGCCGACATTGATTTCTGGATTTTGTTTCTTGATGGTAAACATACCGACATTTAGCTCGATGCCATAGTCGAAACCCGAAAAAAAAGTCCAGCCCACCTTAATACGAGGCGAAATAGTAACCTTCGTATTAAGCTGAGCAAAACTTTCTATCGGTATTATCAGCAATGCGCAGACTGCCAATATCAAACAAAGCCTCTTTACCATCTTAAATGTTTTCGTTATTTTTTAACGGATTTAGCCACACGGAATCCATAATTGAAATTGGTATCCCTCGGTTTTGGACCGTCTCTCGACGTGAGTTTTGCCATATCCTCTACATAATACCAACTGCCGCCACGGATTACCTTGTAGCCGCCTTGTGCAGGGCCAGAAGGGTCTTTTTCTGATTTGCTCGAATATTTGCCCCAATAGTCGAGA
>Ga0310694_10002099_pt1 | contig 21079 bp, 21 predicted proteins | sample 174DNAGHGhighgp2_FD_203884 | JGI IMG/M metagenome (GOLD analysis project Ga0310694, IMG submission 203884) | Sheep rumen microbial communities from Palmerston North, Manawatu-Wanganui, New Zealand - 1742 DNA GHGhigh gp2 (v2) (version 2) | ecosystem: Host-associated > Mammals > Digestive system... | reverse complement strand
CTCCTTGAATTCCCTAGCCAGCGTATCGCTAATTTTATATCCATAATATACACACTCGAAACAAACCGCCACGAACTCCTTGATGTTCTTCCCCGCATACACGCTCGGCAAGACGTACTTGTGCGTGAGTGGCTCGCCGTTGAGCCTCATGACCCTTTTCGAACGGAAGAACTTCTTCGGGAGCTTGGCTAAATCCCCAATCACCTCTCCCCACCTGTCGATTTCGTGAAACCAATAGTACAGCCCTTCTTCATTGAATATCCTGAACATCTTGCCGTTGTCAAGTTCAACCTCGTCGTCGGGCTTGAGGTTCACGATGCAATCGCTGTCCATGCTCCTGCATAGCTTGTACAGATTGTTGAGCTTCTTCTGCTGAAGGTCGTTGCTGAACTTGAAATGCCACCTGTGACCAAGCTCGTGAAGCATGTTCTGAACAAAGATGTCGCCCTTCGCGTTCATCCTGATGATGTCGTCCTTGCTGAAGTAGTCCGCCAACACGTCCTTGGAGGCGAACTTGTCCTTCAGCTCGACCCTGCCGTACAGGAGCTTCTCGGCAAGGAACGGTGGCAACTTGGACTTGACCTCGCCCATCTTGGATTCGATGAACTCCTTTTCAAGAGTCGAGTCGTCGATGATGAAATCCATTTCCCCCCACTTGAACGCCTTCTCGTTCCCAGAGGAAGGATTCCCAAGAATCGCCTTGTTGAAGTCGAGGATGCTCACGTCGTAGTTCTTCGAGAAGAACGACCTGGCCTCGTCAATCTCCATTGTCTTGAATGAATGGATGAGGAAACGCGCATCCTTGAGCTGGCTCATCCCGTGCTTCCAGATGGAAACCCACAGGTGGACGGAAAAGTTCCTGCGAGTCACTCCTCTCGGATGCTCCTTCATCCAATTGTCGATTACCCTCGCTATCTCCCCCATCCCAGACACGGTTGTTTTACGCGCATATATGAAGTCGGAATAGGTGTCTTCGGCCTTGCGGACGTTCACGACTTTCACTTTCCCGTCTTTCTGGTAAGCCCAGAGAATAGGGTATCTGTAGTAGTTGAACAAAACGAACCCGCTGTCCGCGCCGTCGTAGTCGAACCCGTGCTCGATGATGCATTTCCTGCACGAAAACGAGGTGAACACTCTGGATGCTATTTTTGTGAGCTTGTCGAACATTGAAATCTTCCTAGGGGTACCTGTCTGTTATACATTATACCTCATGAATATAAGCAAAATGTCAACTTGCCCGTGAAACGAAAAAAGCCAGTTGACCATCGGTCAACTGGCTCGCCATATACGGGATGTCATTTAAACAGCCACGACAGGAATCCGAGGAACCCGCCTCCGTCTTTCTCATCGTCCGAACTGAACTTGGACTTGAACGGGTTCCTGAACGAATTGTAGCCCCATGCCTTCGAGGTCTCCTCGATGAAATCGCAGGCTTGCCTTATCTCCTCCAGCTTTTGCTCCCTTTTCTCCTTGAGGATGTCTTTCGCCTCGTCGAAAGCCTTTCCGATTTCCTTCTCGTTCCAAGGCTCGAATCTAACCGAGTATTCCCTGCCCTTTTCATCGAACCAAGGAACCTGCTTCCGAGCATACTCATATTTGTTCGAGTTCCAATCGACGACAGACTCCACAGTGATGTATCCGCAACTTCCATCGCAACGCGAAATGCGGACTTCAAGGTTTCTGCTTTCATCCTTATTGTAGTCGATGTGGTCTATCCCAGAACTGAGAAGGCTCTTCCTCAGCGAGTCGAACGTGTCAGGCAAAGCGATGAGGTCGTCGTACCTGTAAAGATACAGGATGTTTTCACCGAGACCGCGAAGACTGCCGTATGTGAAAAAACGCTCATGCTTCTTGTCCAGCCAGAACGAAAATTCGCCTTCGTCGTCAAGGGACAGCTTGAATTCGCCAAACGAATTTGTCTTGTACATTGAAACCAGCTCCTTTTTATTGTTTCATGCTTATTGTGAAAAGCACCAACGGAATGCATGACACCATCACAAATATCGCGCACAGCGTCACACTGAGCGCATTCTGCCAGAACCTCGCCATGCAGAACACCTTCGGAAGAAGGAACGAGACTTTGACGGACTCATGCACGTTCCAGCATGTCATGAAGCACAGGATGATGAAACAGATATAATTTATGAAATCGCCTTCCATGATGCCAATTCCTTATCTCCAGATTCCCTTGAGCCACATCAGCACCCGTTTGAAAGTGCGCTCACCGTCTGGGTTCCAGTGCTTTTTCATGGTCTTCCTTGTCTGGCTCAGAGTGAAGCTGTTGAAACGGAGATTCGCCTCAAGCTCCTCGTTCCCCTTCGTCTGATGACCGTTGTACGCAATCGTGGCATCAAGCATGATGCGGTTGTTGATGCAGAAGTATGTGATTGGGTAAATATACTCTTTCCATTCACTAGCGTACTTCCTGAACTGAGGAAGGTCGTCCACTTTCCTTGTCCCGTCCTTGATTCCGCCTTCAAAACCAACAAGGAAAGTCAGGAATTCATCGAACGACTTGTCGCCGTCAATGCCGAACTTGTCATAGGCGTACTGACCGATAGCCCAGTAGAAGGCTTTAGCCCCGTAGTCCTTCACGACATCCTGTAGCTCCTTCCCGATTTCACTCCACCACCAATTCTCGTCATACGAGCTTTCCTTCTTGTCATAGTAGCATTGCATGAAATTGGGATGCTTTTCCGTCTCGGACTGGACGAATTCAAGCGTGTCCTCATGCATGAACACAAGCTCTCCGTCGCTTATGTACAAGTCGTTGTCCTCTATCTCGTTCAAACCGCCATGACCGTTGTACGTCCCCTTGAAGAAGCGGATGTAGTCGAAGTTGCTCGGCGAGAACTGCCCGAACAGCGGGTTGAAAACCCATCCGTCCTTTTTCTTCGGGTTCATGCCGTAGATGGCGAGCACCTTCTCCCCGATGTAGATGGGGAGGCGGGTCATGCAGTCGTATGCTTCAAAATCGCCCATAAGCCTAATGCGCACCCTTGATTGCCTGAACTAGATTCCCGACGCGGACGGATTCGTTCTCCGTATCCTTGATGTCCTGCTCAAGCTTCTTAACCTTATAGCGCATGATGCCCACGCTGTTGAGGCAGGAATTCTGATAATTGCTAAGCAGGATTAGCATCGTCTCGTACATGCGTGGCATGACCTTCCCGATGCTGACGAGCGTGAGCACATTCGTCTTTATCCATTCGTACTCGACAGCCACGCCACTGTCGTCGTCGCTTGGCTTCACGTACTTGTCCCTGTCGTGCATCTCGACGCTAACGGTGCAACAGTTGCTCATGACATTGAGCCTGCACACCGCCTTGAGATAGTGCTTGCCCTCGTCGTACTTGGAGAAATTCTTGTCGCAGAATTGCCTGAAGACCGCATCCGCCCCGCCGTTCTTGAACGCGATGATGTCTTCCATGCAGGTGATGTCGAACTCAATGGCGAATTTCTTATTGCTGATTTTCAGTTCCTTCATCCTTTTCTCCTTTCTTGAACAACGCCAGTTCGCCAAGCGTGAATTCCGCAAGCTCCTTCGCCCTTTCGTAGTTGTCGCCATCCCAGTCCCTCGGACGGTCAGCCTGTATGCTGATGTTGTTGACACCGCAAAACCAGACAATCGGCTGGATGACATCCATGAACGCATCGAGATGCTTCCTGAACTTGTTCTCGTCCACGGTGTCAGTCCCGTTCCTGATTTCATCCCGCAACCTGTCGAAACCTTCACGCAACTCCTTGTAGCTGATGCAATGCGGGTTCTTCTCCCACCAGTTCGCCTTCTTGCGCTTGCGCAACATCTTCGGATTCATGTCGAACGCCATTTGCCATATCGCCCATGCGAACGCATAGTCCCCGTATTCGTAGCGCAAGTCCCTCATGGGCTGACGTGCGCTCGGAATGTCGTCGTCATCGCGGAAATTAGGTATGGTCAGAAACATGCCCAACCCGTACTTCTGGTTCATGTCCTTGGACGGTATCTCCTCCTTGCTTTTCTTGCCACAGAAATTGTACTCGTTCTGGATGAATTCCAGAGTCTCCTTGCGAATGAACCTCAGAACCCCGTCGTTGCGCGACATGTCGAGCTTCTTCTTGCCAAGACCGTCGTATTCATCATAATCCCCTTCAAAGACGCGGACAACCCCGCCAATCCACGGCTCGACAAAACCATAGATGTTCCCGCTTCGGATTGAACTCTGCAAGCTGTCGAACGGGTCGCTGACATCGCCTCTCCCTTCCTTGAAGAAATAGGAGTACAATGCAACAACACGGTCGCCTGGGTCGATGGAAAGCCTTGTCACAAAATCAATCTCGGTGCTCATTCTTCGTCTTCCTCATCGTCGTCAAGGCATTCGTTCTTCATGCGAATCAGCTTCTCCGCGCTGTCGATGACAAATTTGTTGAACCGCTCCATGCAACCAATGTCGCCATCATGACCCCTGCGCGACTTGCCACCATGCGTCTCCATGACGGACACTCCGTAGTTCATGCAGAAGAACTGGATTGGCAACAGGATTTCCACGAAGTCCTTCACCGACTGCCTGAAAAGACCCTCGTCGAACTTCATCCTCGGCAGAAGCACTTCGAGGTCATTCTGTCTTTGCTCCTTGTCGCCAGCGAACACGAATTTGAAAAGCACGTCGTCCTTCTTCTCGGCACTGAAATACCGCATGTAGTTGTGGCACCAGTGGTACAGCCTGTCGTAATTCCTCTCCTTCTCCCTTCTCGTCAGCTTGCAGTATGCGTCAAGCTCGGCAATCGCGCACTGGGCGCAAGCCCATTTGCACACATCGTCGCCGTATTTCTCGCATGTTTCGGAGACAACTGGATTGTAGGCTTCGCCACTCCAATTCCTGCCTTTGCGCTCGAACATCTCGTCCCATTCCTTCGCGCCGACACACATCTTTTCCTGTATGAATTTCAATGTGTCCTCGGCGAGATACACGACCGTATCGTTGGAGCCGTAGTGCAGTTCGCTCGCCCACAGCTTCTTCATGCCCTCGTCCTTGAACCACTCGCCACCGTTGGATTCGCCACGGTACACCGTAATCTGGCAAGGCTCGCTCCCGTCAAGCTCGAATATCCCGTTCGGGACATCCTTCCTCGTGAATGGCGAATACTCCTTCCAGCCCTTCTTACCTAAACTGGACTTGTAGTTGCGACCGTACAGCGCAACCATCCTCTGCCCGTCGGAAACAGGCAGTCTTGTCACAAAATCCACCGCTTGTCCGCTCATGCCAAATCCCCTTTTTTAAATTTCCTGCTTGTCACGATTCAACGCATGATTGTAGTTCTCCAACACGCTCTCCTATTTTCCTGAAACGCTGAAATTGGATTTCCGCCATGTCTCTTCCAAGTTGTACATGCCGTGCATGTCGTCGCACGTCTTGTTCAAGGAAGATTGCGCGGACTTGAATTCCTTTTCGTGCTTGGCGTGTTCCTTTTTCAATTCTTTCTTGTAAAATTCAATGCAGTCGCGAAGACCTTTCCGCATCGCCTTGAACATGCTTTTAAGGCTGGTCGGATGAGCGACACAGGACAGGTCGAATTTACTGGACTTGTTCCCCCATTGCGTCTTGTTGTCTCTGTACAGCCATTTGAGCTTTTCATCCTTGGCATGCCAAAGGATAAAATCGCAGTCCCATTTTCTATGGTTGCTGAAACCCTCGACTCTTAAAGTGCAATATACTCGCAAGGAATCCTTGCCCCTGTCGAAATCAGAGCATTTGGCGGTGAATTCATCCACCTGTTTCTCGATTTCGCCGTTTTCCAGCTTGGCGACATCCTCCTCGTTTTCCAAATTGATGCCGATGCGCAATATCCTGTATCCCTTTCCTTCTTCGTGCTCAGTCTTCATCGTCGTCTGCCTTGTAGTTTGCAATCCCCTTGATTTCAGACAGGATTCTCTCCTGCTTCTGCCTGTCCATGTCTCTCACCTTGCCCTGCTTCATCGCCTTTTCAAATTCGGCAATGGCATTCCTGACGCACTCCTCGGCGGTGGCTCCGTAACCGAAGAAGGCATCGAAAACCCCGATGTACGCGCCACAGCGCATCAGCTTGGACGGCATTTCGGGAAACGTCCTGAACGTCGCGCCTTTCAGACGGATTTCAAAACAGCCCATCCTGCCACACATTGCCCCGTGCCCCAAAAGCCACATGAGGTCGTTGTCGGTGAACATGGGAACATGCTCCTTGTGTTAAAAAACCATTGATTTCCCATAATATACACCCTTTTTCGAAAATTGCAAGTCATTACTTCTTTTTCTTGAAAGCGACCTTCTCCGCTTCCTCGGCGACATCAAACTGCTTCCGCGCAAAGTCCGTCAACCGCTTCTGCACATCGAACTTGTACGATTGCGCACCCTTGATTCTGTATGGCAGGATGAAGTTGTGACTCAGGAACCAAATCAAAGGTCTGATGACTTCCTTCCAGTCCTTCGCATACCGCTCGAATGCATCGTGGTCTGGATTCCTGTCCACAAAGCACCCCATCTTCTTCGCATTGTCCTCGAAGTCGTCCATGTATCTCAAAGGCGACATCTCCCCATGCAGATACATGTCGGTGATTTTCGGCATGATTTTGTCATAGCTGTCATCGGGGAACAGGTCGTATGCGCGTTGCGTGTTCGCCCACACGCATGCCTCCCAACCGTTGCGCTCGAAAATACCCGCAAGCTCTGCGTTGTTGGCTCTTATCGCATTGGCGCGTTCAAGTCCAGTCTCCATGTCTTCCTTGGCGCATTCGCGCTCATAACTGTTCTCTTTCCTTTTCATCTCATTCGCGTATTCTTCCTGCGCGAAAAGAAGCGTGCCCTTTCTCATGAACGCGAATTCCCAATCACCGTCTTCCCAGTCAATGTCAACGCCCTTGAGCCGTCCATAGCCGTCATACTTCCCGTAGTATATCCTTACGCAGTCCCTTTGCGTCTTCGGGCAGAAAAACCCGCATTCGCCACTTGTAAGCGAACTGTAGAATCTCGCATCGACATGCGTTGGAGGATTCGTGGGAATATCGCACGCTTCATGCTCAATGACTTTTCCGCATAATGCCACAGCTTCCTCGCCTTCCATGAGAGGAACCCTTGTCACAAAATCAATTTCATTCCAATCACCCATATAGTGCCCTTTTTCTTTTGCTTACGAATAAATACCTTATTATAATATGTCGCACTTTTCGGAAAAGGCAAGCCACAAAGACAAAAAAGCCCTCAGCCGATGTCGGCTGAGGGCGAATTAATAAAACTGTATATCAAATGCCTAAGTCAGGTCCAGTCATTCCTACCATCCTATTATATTTGATACCGCGAGTCTTTCCATATCCTACCTGTCCATGCGGTCCAGGTCTGATTCCGTTGCCCATCGTGACGGCACGCCAGTAGGCGGGAGTCGGCTTGGAGAGGTAGGCTGGCGCACGCATCTTCTCGTTGTCGATGGCGGAGTACGCACGGTCTTCGGCGTTGCGCTTCATGGATTCGAGGTTGCTGGCTATGTCGCTCCCGCCACCGCCGTTGTAGAGGTCGTTGGCGGAGATGGCGAAGATGAGCTTGCCGTACCACATGGTCTGCGCGAGGATGAGGTGCTCGCACATCATGGCAATCACGAGGTCAGCGTCGATGCCGTACCATCCAGACGGCATGGTGTCCACCGTGTAGTTCGTCGTCTGACCGCTCCCACGGTAGTTTATCGTGCCGACGGCGCGGTTGACGAAGGAAATCATCGTCTCTGCGGTGAACCAATTGAAGTTGTACGTGCAAACAAGCGTGTCGGCGGGGGACACGTCCCACTTCGGGATGATGAACCCCTCCTTGAAGTTGACGGAATACATCGAGCTGTTCAACTGCACGTCCGAGCCGTTCAGGAAGACCTGCGGGGGGTACGCTGCGTTCCAGTGGTGGTATGAGAAGTGGAAGTTCCCGTCGGACGCTTTGTTGGCGACCTCGTAGTGGCACATGATTTCGCAGAAAGGCCACATCTCTGGATATACCAGCTTGTTCACGATGTAGTCCGTCGCGTCGGAGCCAGAGCTTATCGGCTCGATGAAGTTGTGGATGAGGTCGCCCGTGTAGTCGGAGCCTCCAGACGAATTCCCTCCGAGACCTATCGCCTTCGTCCATGTCGTGCCACCGTCGTTGCTGACGCGCATGTACACGTCCTTCTCGTCGAGAGCGTCGTGCCAGTCCTCCCCGTCCTCGGAGTACTGTATCTTAATCTGGCTGTTGCCTCCGCCTCCCCTGATGTACTTTATCCTGTACGTCTCGCCTTCCTCGAACTCGATTTCGGAGATGAGCGTCCCCTTCACGCCGTTCTTCAGGCAGGGCTTCATGACTGGGAACGAGATTTCGCCGTGACCGTCGATGACGAAGAAATCGCCTGGCTCGACACCCGCTATAAACAACGCCCCGTCCTCAAGGTCGGACTCCGTGAAGTTGAAGTCCTGCACGCCGTCGGCGATGACGACGTTCGCGATGAACTTCACCCTGCAATCGCCGTGCTCGAAGCTGATGGTCGAAATCAGGGTGCCCTGTATCCCGTCCCTCGTCTCCGCCCTCATGACTGGGAAGCAAATCTCCCCGTTCCCGTCAATGACGAAGAAATCCCCCGCCTCGACACCCGCTATGAACAGCTCGCCGTTGACGAGATTCGATTCATTGAAGTAGAAATCCTGCATTTCCGCATGCTCCTGAAAAAAGAAAAACCGTGATATTCCTTAAAATACCACGGTTTATAACCGAAAAGTTATCGGGCGGTCATTTGACAGGTTCCCAGTTGTCCCTCATCCTGCGTCCAGCGTCGCTCTGTTGCTTCCTCATGGAGGAGTTGAGCTTCCTCGCGCCGTCGCCCGTCACATGCCCGTGCGTGTCGTACATGCTGACATACGGCGTGCCGAACGTCCGCTTGGCAACCCTGCCGTCGTCGAGGGAAATCTCCTTCGGGCATTCGCCCATCGGGAAACGCCTCTCGACGATTTCGCCGTCTTCCGTCTTGAAGGCGTAGAGAACCATCTTACTTGCTCTCCTTGCTCTGGGCGCGTTTCGCAGCGATTTCACGCTTCCTCGCGTCGGCAGCGGCCTTCGCGACTCCTTCCCCGCCTTCCTTCGGGCGTTTCGTCACGAGCGTCTTGCCAGACACGACCTTCTTCGTCTCGGCTTCGCCCTTTCCTATCTTCTTGACGACCGTGCCCTGCCCGTTGATTTGCTCCGCCACGTCGTCCTTAGCGTCTTCGTTCGAGGCGAGTCCGAACGGCTTCTTCGCGGCCGTCTTCGGGGCGATTTTCCCGATTTCCCTCATGTCGCTGTCGCCGTTGACAATCGTCATGATTTCCTCGTTGGTGTCGGCTTTCAAACCCGTCGCCTGGTTCGTCACGACCTTCAGACCGCGTGACTCGTTGTCGTCGTGGTTCTCGTAGGAGACGGTGAACTTCTTCTCGTCCCTCTCCTGCTTGCGCTTCGCCTCGCGCACGTCCTTCTTCGTGTCGGAGATGTCGATTTCCTTCGGCATCACGTCCATGTCGGACTTCTGCACCTCCATCTTCTTGCTCTGCATCTCCTGCACCTTCTTGGAGACCCTGACGGTCGAATCGACCTCGGTCTTGCCCTCGATGTACGGGATGATGAAGCCAGCCTTGATTCCAAGGTCAACGTCGGAGATGTTGTCATGCGGGACACCGTTGATTTCCACGGTCTTCCCCTTCCTGTCAACGACGATGATTGTGCCTTTCGGGACGGAAGTCTTCAAGCTCCCGAAATGCACCTGGGAGTTGAGAATGTACTGCTCCTTCTTGTTCTTGCTCATGTTCGTACTCCTTTTTCTACTCTTACGGAAAAATATCTCGAATCAATGTATTTGTATTATACCATCTCCGCGTCGGGGGAGATGAATATCACGTCGTACTGGTCAAGCTCCGACATCTCTATCGTCTTCTTCTTCTCGTTCACGAGATACGTGCATTCGTTGCACGGGGACTTGCCGTCGTCGTCACCGTTCCTGAAGAGGTTGGCCTTGTATATGTTGCAATGATATACGTTGTATTCCTTATTCTTCTTCTTGAAGCTATTCGCATTCGCCACGCTCATTCGCCTGTACATGGTAGCACGTCCCTCCATCACTTCGCAAGCGAAGCCTTCAGTTTCTTCTTGTATTCATCATGGATGCACAGCTTGCAGTTCTTGCATATTATACCTTTGTATTCGAGGTTTTTGATGTCGCCGTTATACGATGCAAGAATGCCTTCCAGCATGTCCATGTAGTTTTTGCAGAACACAATCGCGAAGCTCAGTATGGCACGCATGCGCTCGGTGTTGTTCGGATAGTGGTACTCCGAGTAGCAGATGACCTTGAGCATGTCCGCAAGGACGACCCGCATGTTCGTGCGTTGCTTCTCCATGTTGTCGAGGACGAATTCGGGTATCCCGTTGGAGATGGACGTGGCGTTCGCCTCGTTGCTGGCATCGTCCAGCGTGGAGATGATTTTCAGGTACAGTTCATGTTGGGTCGGGTAGATGTCCTTGTTGTCGAGGTCTGTCAGGGCGAGTTCGTAGAGCTTCTTCTTGAAGAGCTTCATCCTCTCCACGAGGATGTCCCTGTACAAAGCCCTTCTCAGCGGGCAGTCGCATTTGAAATCATTGACGAGTGTATGCTCGATGATGTAGTCGAAGTCCTTGAACGCGGTGTGGTCTTTCAGGGGGACGAACTTTTTCTTCCCGTCGAACCACTTCGCCGACAATTTAGCCCACAGGTCCTTGGCGACATACAATACGACGATTACCGCAATCGTCGTGTATATGCCGTACTGCTTCAGAAGCTCCGTGAAGAATGATTTCAAATCCATCTCTCTTACTCCCTGTATGCCCCGTCGCGGAAGATATTGTCGCGGATGAGGTTCTTCACCTCAGCCCTCTTCGTGGCGTATGCCTTCGGCTCGACCAAGGTCTTGCCGTTCATGTAGTCCGTCTTCAGGCTGTCGAATTCCTGTTCCGTCATGTCCGTATCGAATACGAACAGGAGAACTTTCTTCCTGTATCCGCACTTCAGCTCGGTTCCAGCGAATTCTATCCTGTCCTGAACCCAGAAGAACGCCGCCTCGTCGGCATCTTTTGTCTTGATTTTCATTTCTACTGTCCTCTTTCGAAATCAGGCAAAACCGCCCTCTCGTAATTTGCCAAATACCATTCATAACATGTGGTAGGTATAAGCAAAAAAATAGAATTTCACGCATGCATTCATGGAATCCGCCTGAATTTCAAGGGCATAACGCCTACGGTACTATCGCCTTGTCGAGATTGCCGAAAGGCGCGTGGCGTTTTTCCATATCGCCACGTCTGGCACGCCCTGTCGTGCCTACTGGTCTCCATCAACGGACGGGATTCCGTTCCAGAACGCCTGGCATCCAGACTCAACCCTCGCGTGCAGTTCCTTCGCCGTCCTGATTGCCCTGTATCGTTTCGGGTTGAGAAAGCCGTAATGCTCCTTCGCGCAGATGATGCAGTTGTCGAGAAAGTCCCCGTTGACCTTGCGCATGGAGGATTCGCTCCTGTCCTTCTGGAGGTGGTACTGCATGCCGAGGAGGAACACCGCAGGGCTGAAGTCGCAGAAGTCGGATTTGTCGAAGCCGTCGGGAAGCATCGAGTCCATGACCGTCCACAGCCAGTCCTTCCCGCAGTCGCCGTACAGCCTCTTGACACAGCTCACCTTGACCCCCTTCATGATTTCAATCCCCTTGAACTTGTGCTCGTAGCAGTACTTCCCAAGCATCTTCGCCTGATTGACGAGCAAGACGTGGCTTTCAGAAAAATTTCTCATGACCCATGCTACCTCCTTGACTTGAAGACGGCTGTTGAAAACAACAAGGTTTGCTCTGCAAATAGAAAAAAGGGGAATCCAGAACGGACTCCCCTCTCCGCACGGCTTCGGTCGGGCTACTTGTCAGGAGCCACAACCGCCAGCGGACATCGACACGGTCATCGAACCAGCATTCCCGTTGATTCCAGAATAACTGCCAGAGGGGTTGTTGCCCTGTAGGTCGCTCGTCTTCCCGTATTTGCCTTTCGGCAAAGTCATGTTTTCATAAGGATATTCATCGACTTCGACAAATTCCCAGTATCCATAAGTCGTCTCGCCAGCCGTCCTTTTCCTTCGAATAAGCAAACGCCACGGCCACGACTGAGACGGTTCAATGAAAACTGGCGCATTATTGAGGACAAGTGTCCCGTAGCGGGAGTATGTCCCAGAAAAATAGCTTCCATCCCCATCTCCAGAGACTCTCCAATTGCTGTCCGCCACGCTGTCGCTGTACACGGAGCCTCCCCATACGTCTGGGATGCCACCAGAGCTTGAGCTGGAGCTTGAACTGGAGCTTGGCTTCTGGCTGGAACTTGAGCTTGAACTTGAGCTGGAGCTTGAACTCGACGGCGGGGTTGGGGCGGAAATCACGACCGTGCCAGACAGGGAAAGCGAGCTGTTCCGAGGGTAGGAGCCGACGGGACCGAACTGCGACGACGTTGTTGAATTCTCGCGGTACTGGTAGCTGGCTTCGGAAGGCTCAAGGCACACCTCCCATCGGTTCCCGTTGTCATCCATGCAGATGAGGTACATGTTGGAAGCCGTGTTCTTATACACGTTGAACCCCCTGTGGTACGTGTTGGCGAGCTTCGTGTACGTCCCGTTGTGCGCCGTTCCGCCACCCGTCGCAACATAGCTGTCCAGCAGTTGCGAGTTGTTCGGGTTCACGTAAGTCCCCCCTCCAGTGCCAGAGCCATCCGCCACCCCACGGCTGTACTGGTAGCTGGACACGTCGTTGATGTAGCTCGGAACCTGTCCGAACGTCATCGACGATGGGACTGTCTGGTTGTAGTTGTTGTTCAAGGCGGTTCGGATGTCCGTCCTTTTCGAAACCAACTGGTTGACTGAGTTGCTGATTATTTCATCAATCGTAGGCATGTTCTCTGTTCCTTGTGATTAATCGCTGGTTATGCTTGCACGGTTATTTTACAATTGCGAAATCTGGTATGCGAGCGACGATATGGCTGACCAAATCGCCTTGCCAGCGACAGGATTCGTACCATTGGATGTAATCGTGCTGTCAACTGTGACGCTTCCGCCTCCGCCAGTGGCGTTAATCGTAAGCACCGTGCCAGTGCGCGACAGCGTGACGTTCGTTCCAGCCACCATGCTGGTTATCACGCCGTTCTCCGCGTATGTCGGGGAGACCGTAGCCCAACTGGGCTTGTTCGTCAGGTCGTTGAAATCGCCCGTGAAAGCCACCTGCGCAACTTCGTCGTACCCGACCCTTGTGAGCAACCTGCTCTCGACATGGCTGTAGATTGCGCTTCCTGCCACCGCGTTCGTTCCGTTGGACGTGACCGCGTTGGAGATTGTCACCGAATTCGTCGCGCTCAGCACGCCGTTCGTGATGCCGAGACCGTTCCCGACCTTGATGACACCGAACCTGCCCGTCGTCGCATAAGGGATGACGATGGACGAATCCGTGCTCTGGTTCGTCGTGAACTGCCCGTACTTGTTCGTCGTGTCGTTCGCGCCCGTATAGAGCGTCATCGTCTTGTTGTTGACGTTGTTGGCAGTGCCAGCCGTGGTAGCATATGTCGCTGAGGAGACCGTGCCCGTGACTTTATTGCCAGCGACTCCATTTGCTGTTCCAGCAGTCGTGGCGTATGTCGCCGAAGCCACAGTCCCAGTCACATTCGCGCCTGCAACCCCGTTCGCCGTTCCAGCAGTAGTCGCATAGGTTGCCGAGGATACCGTGCCTGTAACCTTGTTGCCAGCGACTCCGTTGGCGGTACCAGCCGTGGTAGCATAAGTAGCTGAAGCGACCGTGCCAGTGACGTTCGCGCCCGCAACGGAATTCGCGGTACCCGCTGTCGTGGCGTAGGTGGCTGATGCGACAGTCCCAGTGACATTGGCACCAGCCACACTATTCGCTGTTCCAGCAGTGGTGGCGTAAGTGGCGGATTTCACCACACCAGTGCCCGTGACGTACACGCTCGACTTCATGTCGCCCGTTCCAGCGTTCCCGATGGAGATGGCGAGGTCTGCGAGCTTGGCGGAGATGGTGACTGCGCCATTGGCACCGTCCACCTTGATGTCCGAACCAGTCAGCGTGACGTTATTGGAAAGGTTCTTTCCGTTGATTGTCCTTGATTTCTGGACATAGGCATCAATGCCCGTCATGGTTCCAGCAGTCGTGGCATAGGTTGCCGAAGCCACGGTTCCAGTCACGTTAGCACCCGCGACACCATTGGCTGTTCCAGCAGTGGTCGCATAGGTTGCCGAGGCGACTGTCCCAGTCACCTTGTTGCCAGCAATGGCGTTCGCAGTTCCAGCCGTAGTAGCGTAAACAGCCGACTTGACGGCGGACGTGCCGACGACGTAATCGGCTCTCGTCATGTCGCCCGTGGCGGCGTTCGCCCACTGCGTGCCAGTCCCGTCCGTCTTGACCTGAAGCATCTGTCCAGCGTTGGCGGAATTGTACGAAGGAAGCACCGCGCTCCCGTCTGCGGTAAGGTCGGTGTCCCACTTCGGCACACCGCCGACGAGCTTCAGCACTTGACCGTTGTCGCCCGTGTTCGCGTCTGGGACGTGGATTGCCGAGCTTGACACATGGGCTTCAAGGTCGCTGAGGTCAACCTCGGTCGTCCCGATAAGCTCCCATGCGTTGTTCTGGTAGATGTACTCGTCCTTGATGTTGCCAGCCGTCCCGCTGTTCGGGACAAGGTAAATCACGTTGGTCTTGATGCCCGTGGTGGGAAGCGTCGTCACCGCGCTGATGGTGATGAACGCAGGCGGGTTGTCAATGCTCGTCCACGGAATCTTCTGCACGAGCTTGTACCCCGTCGTATCCTTGACGGCGATGTAACCCGCCGTGCCAGTCGCGGGAAGATGCGTGTTGTTGTTCTCGTGTGCGCTGATTGCGTTATAAACCGCACCGCCCGTCACAACGTTGGTGACTCCGTTGGCGACCGTCGCAGACACGTTCTGCCACGCGATAGTCCCGTTCGCTCCAGCGCGGAGAATCTGACCGTTCGCACCGCTCGTCGCAGGCAACGCATTGACAACGACTGGCTTGCTGGTCACGTCAGACCAAGATACCGTCGTAAGGGCATCGCCCCAGTACGCTGCGCTGGTGCCACCGTAGGTCTTCAAGACCTGTCCAGCCGTGCCGTTCGTCGCTGGCTTCGTGATTGCGCCACCAGCGGCCACGACGAGCACGCCGTCCGCAGACGATGAGAGAGTCACGTTCGTGCCGTTTTTGATTGTCTTGAAATTCGACCCCAAGTTGGTCGTGCCGTTCACCGCAGAAATGCCAGTAAGGAGGGCGTTGCCTTTCAAGTCCTTTGGGCTACCTATCTTTGCCATGCTTCATTCCTCTTCAATAAAACAAGTTGTCCTTATCAAAATACTTCGGTACAAGGGCAGTACAAGCCCACCCCTAGTCTATGATATTATACCCGTATTATAAATGAAAATTGAAAACGCACGGAGCATCCCAGACACAAAAAATGCGCGGTTCATTCGAACCGCGCATCTTGATTTTCATGGAGGGAGGTCGTCGTTCAGGCGACCTCCCCGATTGTTTCCTGATTAGTCGGCGTAGCCAGCGTAGTCAGGGGCATCCTTGACGATTTCCGTAGGAGCCGTAGGAGCCGTGGCAACGGTGCCGTTGCCGACAGCCGTAGCCTTGACATCCGCGACATCAGACCAATCGACATCAGTCATATTAACGTCAGTCACGTCGGTCTTCGTCACGTTGGTGTAGGAAGCGTCAGTGCCCTTGTCAGCGTTGGTGTAAGCGACGCTGTTCGTGGCATCTTCGTAGGCTACCGTGTTGCCAGGAGCAGGAGCCGTGACAGCCGTAGGAGCTTCGACAGCCACAACGTTGTTGGCGCAGATGACCTTCCACTGCTCAACAGGGTCTTGAGCCACGCCGTAGTCGGCGGTCAATGTGTAGGTGTACTTGCCAACGTCCGCGCCAGTGCCAGCCGCGCCTCTAACGATGTCGGGGTAGATTTGGTCGCCAGTCGTCGCACCGAAGACGGCGATGATGTACTTGGCGGTGACAGTCGTCTCGTATTCGCCCGTCGTGCCACTTTTCAAATCAGGAGTCTTCGTCTCTTCAAGAACCGTGACAGCGCGTGCGTCCGTGATGTTCGCTGCGCCAGTGCCGAGAGCCGTGTTGACATTCGTGACAACGGACGTGATAGCCGTGTTCGTCTCCGTGACGGCGGTTCCAAGAGCCGTGTTCGTCGATGTGACGGAGGCGGAAACCGTGGCTTCGAAAGCCGTGATGTTCGTGTTGATTGCATTGACGGTTGTGGAGGTCAAGTCAGCAAGAGACTTGACCTTCGTGTTGACGCTATCGACGGCGGAACCAACCTTCGAGTTGACGGTGGCGATGGCGGCCGCGACGCTCGTGTTGATGTTGGTGATGTTCGTGTTGATGGCCGCGTTCGCGTTCGTAACGACGGAATTAATCGCGGTTTCGACGTTCGTATTGACATCGGCGATGGCCGCGCTCACTTGCGTGTCGAGAATATCGACGGCGGAACCGACCTTCTGGATGCCAGCCTGTGCGCTCGTGGCAACAGCCTCGATGCGGGTGTTCAGAGCCGTGACAGCCGTGGAGGTCGCGTTCGCAAGGGACGTGATGTTGGCGTTCGTGCTCGTGATGGCCGCGGAAGCCTTCTCGTGCTCGTTCTTGACGGCGTAGTTGATTGCGCCCTGAATATCAGCAACATGAATACCAGTAGAATCAACCGTCAGGATGCTCGCGCCAGTCGTAGCTGTAGCAGTGTAAACCACGTTCGCGCCATCGACGACGACCTGAATGATGTTGGAATTAAGAGCCGTGGCATCAATACCGTTACCAGCAGTCTTGTCATGGAACAAGTCGTTGACTGGGATGTACAGATACGTGACAGTTTCATTATCCGTGGCATCACCATTCGTGTTCGTATTAAGCGTCAACTTGACGAAAGCATAACCATTGTCAATCTTGGTTGCAGATTCACCAGTCATCAACCCGTTTGCACCATAGCTAGGAGACGCACTGGCATTGTAAACAAGAGTACCTTCTTTAACAAGGTTGTCCTTGACGATGTTGATTTTCGCACCGATAGCTTTGTATCCATTAACATCGCCTTCATGCGCCACCGTATCAGAAGCAGGAGCGTTGTTCTTGACAAACAACTGATACGTTGCGGCATAGCCACTTTCCGTTGTCACAGCTTTCAGGTCGATGTCGGCGGCGATTGTCGGGCTGAGGGCGTTGGTGGAGTCAATCGCGATACCGTTTCCAGCCGTCACCGTGATGCTCTTATTGTCAATGTAGTCCTTGATTCTAGTCAAGTCAACGGACGAAGTGTGCTCTACGTTGCCATCAGCAGTAGTGAAGGTCAACATCCAGTCGTTGTCGGCATTGCCTCCAGCATGGGTAATCGCATCACCAGTATTGGCAAAAGTCATGGACTGAATGAGGTTGTCGAGTTCGTCGGCAGCGACATAAGCCTTGCCCTTGAAATTCTTTGCTTTGTTGATTCTTACAGCCATTTTGATTTTCTCCTTGTGTTTATTCGCGAATACACGGAACCTTGAAACAATTTCACATACCGAATGACGGATATAAACAAAAATTCATTCCGTCATTCGGTATTCCTATTATACTACGGGTTGTCGAGGGATTCGACAGGTTTGATTGTAATCGGGCTTTCGTCTCCGAGGACGAAGGCGTATGCGGTGAAGGTCGGCGCGAAGTTCGCCTCGTTGTTCACATTGAAGTCCGCCTCGTTGAAGTTCTCGAACGTGACGACCGTCGTGCCGTCGGCGTTGTAGGTCAGGTCGCCGTAGGCGAGACCCGTCTCGTTGCAGAAGACGTTGAAGACCATGCCTGGGACGGTAATGGCCGCGTCGCCCGTCTGCTGGTCGATTGCCATGCCAGCCTCGCTGAACGTGAACGGCTTGACGGCAAGCATGTTGTTCGCCGTGTTCTGTTGCATGCTGGAAAGCGTGTCGGCGAGATACGTGCCAGCGTAGGCGAACGCCGTGATGCGGAGACCCGTGCAACCCATCTTGGACGGGATGTAGTCGGGGTGGAACGTGACCATGCCAGAGAGGTACACAAATTCCCAATTGCCCTTGGCAAGCTCGTAGCCGTAGCTAGAATTCGGGAGCGTCTGGATGACCGTCCATGAACCGCCACTGTTGCCTTCGACAATGCCAGTGTAGCCTGGAATCGGAAGCCCGTTGTCCTTGACGGACGTGGGGGCGACCCAGTCCATGACACGTTTACCGTCAACCAGCAATTCCCACGCCATATCGTCGGAGTTGTTGACCGCGCTCAGAACAGCTTGGCGGTACAATTTGACGGCGGGATATGCCGTGTTCGTCCAGACTTCGCCACCACCAGAAAGCGTTGTCTTGACGACACCATTGCCTTCCGCGAGATTGTTTGTAAAAACATTCACAAGATTGTTCGTCGCATCAACGCCATTAGACGTGGTTCTGTTAGCACCCGTGTTCTTCGGAAACTGACTCTCGTCAGCAGTCCAGACCTGTTGCTTAGTCACAATGTGACCGTCTGGATTCATGGACTGCATCAACGAATATGCAGTGCTTATGGCAACACGCGAGGCGGTATGGAACTTGAGTCTGTTGTTCAAATATTTGTTTTCAGTTTCAGCCATTTTTCTATACCTCCTCTATTATGCCAATGTGACATTGCCAATTTTGACCGTGCAACCATACTTCATGACAATCAACACATAGACACCGCCATCGCCGTAGTCGGATTCCTGACTGAACTCGAAGTTGATTGGGCATGTCGTAGCTCCGTTCGACCAACCGTAGGCAGTGGCGATACCGTCGTTGATTCTCAAGACATTGGACTGAAGATTTGCATTTACATCCACGACATCGCTTTCCTTACCAGTAACGTATATCGCAAGGTATCCATTGGTAAGAGCCGTCCTTGGGTCTGTGCTGGTTGTCAATGTGAGCGTACCACTTGCAACAACGCCACTCTTTCCAAGACGTGTGCAGAAGTATCTGTTGAAATTGCATTTGTCAGGGTCGTTGTCATAGCTCTGACCCAAATTCGCAAGATTGCTGTAGTCAGGATTTCCACCGCCGTTATAGGATGAGAAGTTGGTATCAGGATACTGGATGAATCCATCATAAATCTGAAGATGTCCCAAATCTCCACTGCTGGCAGTACCAATCACTGTATTATTTGAGCCAAAGTAAGAACGTGCAATGGAATTTTCTTCATTAATGTAAGTTTCCCAATCCCACAAAACGGTATCATATTCGTCAGGAATCTTGTATCTGGTCGTGTTCAACGTAATGGAACCGTGACCAGACGTGACATAGCCGTTGCTGTCGCAGACGAGCAACGCATTGTTCGTCTTCGCGGAAGTCGCCGTCGAGCCAGCACCGTTGATGTTCTGACCTTTGATAACGACCTGCGGATTGCTGTACGTACCCTTGTTGATGGCAATACCAGACTTGGAGTAGCTCATCGTGCCGTCCTGCGCCGTCGTCCATGTCGTGAAACTGCCAGTGCTGGAATCGTTCACCGCCGTGAACCAAGCGTTGCCAGAATTCGGGGAAACATTCGCCTTCGTATTGACATAGGCAGGATAGCCGATGTTCTTCATGCCTTCGGCGGTCGCTGTGAACGTCGTGGTATCGACAATGTACTTGACACCAGAAATCCACTTGTAGGTCGGATTGTTGATGGTGTAGTCGGCAGAAGTAGGAGTGCCAGGCTTAGTCGTCTCCTTGATGTACATGTAAGTCCCGTTGACATTGGTTGCGTTCCATGTCGCAACCGCTGAATCACCCTCGCACATTTCAATCTTCACGACTTGGAATGTCGTGGAGTCGCTGTAGATATTGGAAGGGGTCAGCGTGAAGTTGACGTTCGCCATGTAGCCAGTCGCGCCCTTCGCGCTCATGGCTTCCGCGCCGAAGTTCGTGACCGTGCAGGCAATGCCCGTCACGTTGTTGCCTTCGCCGTTCAGTTTGCCGTAATAGGTTCCGTTGCCAGTGATAGCCCCAACCACGTAGGTCTCGGTCGTGTCGCCTTTCTTGATGTAAACCTTGAACTTGCCGTTTTCGTTGTCGTTGAAGTGGGTCGTCGTTCCGTTCGTGCCGTCCGTCGCGCCACCAGCAGTCGCCGCCGACGAACCAGTGCTGGCAGTGATTTTGTCACCAGCTTGGAACACTTGAAACGCCGTGGAGCCGTCCGCGCCAGCGTAGTCGGCGGATGGGGTCGCAGAAGCATCGCCACTCTTCGCACCAGTCACCGTGGCGTTCGAGATGCCGTCCTTCGTGTTGTAGAGTGACGAATTCAGGTTGTCGCCTATGCGGATGGTGATGGTCCCGTCGTCGCCGTACTGGACTTTGCAGTTGCCGATGAACTTGACGTTGTTGAAGTCTTGGTCTTTCTTGTCAGCCGCGTCCTTGTCGGACGGGGTTGCGCGTTCCATAGACGTGATGTGGATGGGGTTCAAGTCGCTCTTGAGGTTCCCCGTCTCATCGTCGATGAGACCTTCCACGTCGCCACCGATGATTTCCTCAAGGTCTGGACGAGTCAAGTAGGGGTCGCCCTTGAAATTCACCAAAGCATTCGCTCTTACACCTGTTTTTGGCATAATAATTTCTCCTGTTCCTAAATTTGAAACGTTTCAACAAAGCATCGTACTTTCTGATTTTTGAAAATCATAAATGATGTCAGGCTATAAACAAAAAATAAGCCTCGGATTCGTAAAAAATCCGAGGTTTTATTTTCAGTCTAGGACTTCATAGACATAGAATCGCGGGGTCGTCCCGTCGCAGTCGATTCGGCAACGGTTGACTTTTCCAGCCGTGGGCTGTTGCTTCATGGTCATCCCGTTGCAGGCCACCGTGGAGCCAAGCCCCAAGTCGATGTCGATGTACGTCGAACTCATTGAATCCGAGGTGTAGCCGATTGAAAGCGATGCGTTCACGCCCCCGACGATTGTCCAGCGGTAGCAGTTGCCAGCCTCCGCCGTCAGGCTCGACCCGTTCACGCGGGTTATCA